>Ga0208645_1000177_pt1 | contig 88240 bp, 80 predicted proteins | sample VirMetDEL_Sep_01_FD_184519 | JGI IMG/M metagenome (GOLD analysis project Ga0208645, IMG submission 184519) | Aqueous microbial communities from the Delaware River and Bay under freshwater to marine salinity gradient to study organic matter... | ecosystem: Environmental > Aquatic > Marine >... | reverse complement strand
ACTGCGCCGAATTCGCCCATCGCACGGGCGGTGCACAGCACCACGCCGTAAATCAGCGCCCATTTTACGTTAGGCAGCGTGACATGCCAGAACATCTGCCAACCGTTGGCACCGAGCAGGCGCGCGGCCTCTTCCTCGGTGGTGCCCTGTTCCTCCATCAGCGGGATCAGCTCGCGGGCGACGAAGGGGAAGGTGACGAAGATGGTCGCCAGGACGATGCCCGGCACGGCGTAGACGATCTGCAGGTTCTGCGAGTCGAGATACGGCGCGAGAAAACTCTGCGAGCCGAACAGCAGCACGTAGATCAAGCCGGCGACTACCGGTGACACCGAGAACGGCATGTCGATCAGGGTGATCAGGATGCTCTTGCCGCGGAATTCGAACTTGGTCACCGCCCAGGCGGCGGCAACGCCGAACACCAGGTTCAGTGGTACCGAGATGGCGGTGGCGAGCAAGGTCAGCTTGAGTGCGGAAATGGCATCCGGCTCGCTGATCGCCTGCCAGAAGAACTCCAGACCACGGCTAAGGCCCTGGCTGAGCACCATGTACAGCGGTAGCAGCAGGATCACCGCGAACACCGCCCAGGCGATGACGATCAGGGCGATGGCGCCGGGGGAGCGACTGGCCGGACGCGCAGCCGCGTTCTTGCCGAGGGTTGCAAGGCTCATGACGGGCTCCTCAGAGTTGCGGCTGGATGCGGCGCTGCAGGATGTTGATCAGCAGCAGCAGGATGAACGAGACCACCAGCATGATCACGCCGATGGCGGTGGCGCCCGGGTAATCGTACTGATCGAGCTTGGAGACGATCAGCAGCGGCAGGATCTCGGTCTTCAGCGGGATGTTGCCGGCGATGAACACCACCGAGCCGTACTCGCCGACGCCACGGGCGAAGGCCAGGGCGAAACCGGTCAACCAGGCTGGCAGCAGGCTCGGCAGCAGCACGTGGCGGAACACCTGCAGCGGCTTGGCACCGAGGCAGGCGGCGGCTTCCTCGACTTCCTTGGGGATGTCGGCCAGCACCGGCTGCAGCGTGCGCACCACGAACGGCAGGGTGACGAACACCAGCGCCAGGGTGATGCCCAGTGGGGTGTAGGCGATCTTGAACGGGAATAGCGAGCCGATCAGGCCATTGGGTGCGTACAGCGCGGTCAGCGCGATACCGGCCACGGCGGTCGGCAGAGCGAAGGGCATGTCGACCATGGCGTCGATGATGCGTCGGCCAGGAAAGGTGTAGCGCACCAGTACCCAGGCGATGATGGTACCGAGAATGCCGTTGAGTACGGCCGCGACCAGGGCGGTGCCGAAGGAGAGCTTCAGCGAGAACTGCAGCTGACGGTTGTTGAGCAGTGCCCACCATTGCTCGCTGGTCAGCTGGAAGGAGAAGAGGAACATCGCACCCAGCGGAATCAGCACGATCAACGCCAGGTAAGTGAGGGTGTAGCCCAGGGTCAGCCCGAAGCCGGGTATGACCGAGGAAGTTCGACGAGACATAAGGTGTCCTTTGGCTCAGGTCCGCGACAAGAGCCTGTTAAAAGTCTGCTGCGCGCCAGCCATGCTGCGTTGGAGCTGGCTCTAACTCGCAAGCCTTTTAACAGGCTCTAAACAAGGCCCTCCACCCGCTAGGGAGGAGGGTCTCTGCGATCAAACCGGGATTACTGATTGATCTTGGTGAAGATCTGATCGAACACCGCGCCGTCACCGAAGTACTTCGGCTGGGCTTCTTTCCAGCCGCCGAAGTCCTTGTCGATGGTGACCAGTTTCAGGTCCTGGAACTGATCCTTGAACTCGGCTGCAACGGCGGCGTTGCGCGGGCGATAGAAGTTCTTCGCGGCGATGCGCTGGCCTTCTTCGCTGTACAGGTGTTCGAGGTAGGCCTCGGCCACCGCGCGGGTACCCTTGCGGTCGACGTTGGCATCGACCACCGCCACTGGCGGTTCGGCGAGGATCGACAGCGACGGGGTGACGATCTCCAACTGGTCGCCGCCTTCTTCGGCCAGCGACAGGTAGGCCTCGTTCTCCCAGGCCAGCAGCACGTCACCTAGGCCACGCTGGACGAAGCTGATGGTCGAGCCACGGGCGCCGGTATCCAGCACCGGCGCATGGCGGTACAGCTCGGTGACGAACTCCAGGGCCTTGTCTTCGCTGCCGAACTTCTCGCGGGCAAAGGCCCAGGCGGCGAGGAAGTTCCAGCGTGCGCCGCCGGAGGTTTTCGGGTTCGGGGTGATGACTTCCACGCCCTCTTTGACCAGGTCGTCCCAGTCCTTGATGCCTTTCGGGTTGCCCTTGCGCACCAGGAACACGATGGTCGAGGTGTAGGGCGTGCTGTTGTCCGGCAGGCGTGCCTGCCAGTTCGGGTCGATCAGTTGCTGGTTGAGGTTGATCGCGTCGATGTCGCCGGACAGGGCCAGGGTCACCACGTCAGCGCGCAGGCCATCGATCACCGCACGAGCCTGCTTGCCCGAACCACCGTGAGACTGCTGGATGGCGACGGCCGGGTTGCCCTTGGCTTGCCAGAATTTGTTGAAGGCGGCGTTGTACTCGACGTACAGCTCGCGGGTTGGGTCGTAGGACACGTTGAGCAGCGGCTGGGCGATGGCCGGGCCGGCGATCAGGGTGCTGGCCAGCGCGGCCAGGGCGAAACGACGAATGGACATGGTGCAGCTCCTAACTGGTGAAATTCTTGTGTTGGCGTAGGTCAGGTGGGCGAACGGTTTCTAGCCCTCTGGTGGTCCAGTCGGGCTGCATCATGAGGTCGATGTTCTGTTAGCTGTTCTTGGTGTTCGGTTGTTGCAGGCGAATCTTTTCCTTGCGCTCGATCTGCACGACCTGGCCGTTATGGACGGTGATTTCCACCGAACCAAATTTCAGGCCATGCAGGGCGGTCTGGATCTCGCGCAGGATGCTGGCTTCATCCTGGCCTTCGAGGTTTCTCAGCGTCGCGGTCATTTCCAGGCTCCTTGTGATGAGGTCGCCACGGCGTCGGGATGGATTACCGACGCTGGCGTGGAGCGGATAGTAGAGAGGCTGGAATATTCTTAAAAATAATGTTTAAGAACATTTATATGCCTTTTAGAAATATGAAAGATTGCACGTTATTCATGTGATTATGGAATAAGCAAATAAATTCTTATTCTTTTTGTAATTGCATTGCGCTGCCTAGACTGACGCCATTCGATTCAAGGAGGCGCCGTCATGGGCAGCGAAGCAATCCGTTATCTGATCCTGCCGGGCTGGCAGGGCTCACCCGAAGAACACTGGCAAAGCCATTGGCAGCGAAGCCTGCCCAATAGCGCACGGGTCGAGCAGCAGGACTGGCTCAACCCGCAACGTGGCGACTGGGTCGCTGCGTTGAACCAGGCGATTGCCGCCGATCCGCGTCCGCTCATCCTCATCGCCCATAGTCTGGGCTGCGTGACGGTGGCGCATTGGGCCGCGCAGGCGCCGGTGGAGTTGCTGCGCCGTGTGCGCGGTGCGCTGCTGGTCGCGCCGGCCGATGTCGAGCGGTCGGGCTGCCCTGCACCGCTGCAGAATTTCGCGCCAATACCGCGTGATCTGCTGCCCTTTCCCAGCCTGCTGGTGGGCTCCGACAACGATGCGGCGGCCAGCGCCCTGCGCGCCATGGAGCTGGCGCGTGCCTGGGGTAGCGAGGCGGCCATTCTGACCGGTGCCGGGCATATCAACGTGAAGTCCGGGCATCGTTATTGGGAGCAGGGCTTCGGCTACCTGTATCGCTTGCAGAGCCGCATCGAACAGCAGTCGCGCTTGCGCGCCTGAGCGAGTCATCACGTCACACCCTTTTCGGAGCGGGGTCGGGCCAGGCAGCCGCCCGCTCTTTTTTATGGCCTGCCATCCGTGGCGGCCACTCTTCGAACCGCTGCGGAGCCATTGCTCCAGGCAATTTCTTATTCGCGTACAGGCTGCGCCCTCGGGTGTGGCGTAGGAGCCACATCGCATGAGTTTTCCACCGCCGTTGACCTTCGCCGACTCGGACAAGAGCCCATTGAGCATCCGCGCCAAGGCGTTGGTGTTCGTCGACGCGCGTTCGCGCCAACTGCGCGAGCGCGCCGAGGCGCTGGCGGGTAACGGCCAGCCGCTGCTGATTCTCGGTGAAACCGGTACTGGCAAGGAGCTGCTGGCGCGCTATATCCATCGTCATAGTGAACGCGCCGGTTTGTTCGTGGCGGTAAGCTGCGCAGCGATCAGCCCGCAGTGGGGCGAGGCCGAGCTGTTCGGCCATGTCGGCGGCGCTCATGCCGGCGCTGCCAGCAGCCGCGCCGGCTGGTTTGGTTCGGCCAATGGAGGCACGCTCTACCTGGATGAGATCGCCGACCTTTCGCGCCCGTTGCAAAGCAAGCTGCTGACCGCGTTGGAAACCCGCGAGGTGTATCGCGTTGGAGCCAGCCAGGCGCTACCGGTGGATGTGCGCCTGGTGGCGGCGAGCAGCATCGAGCTGTCCCGCGCGGTGGCCGCCGGCACCTTCGACGAGCGTTTGTACGCCTACCTGTGCGACGGCCAGTTGCTGTTCCCGGCGCTGCGTCAGCGGGTCGGCGATATCCTGCCGTTGGCCGAATACTTTCTCGGCATCCACGCCTTGCGCCTGGACCTGAGCATTCCGTCGATCAGCCCGGCAGCGCAGGCGGTGCTAGAGACGCACCGTTGGCCGGGCAATACGCGTGAGCTGGAGAACGTCATCCACTTCGCCCTGCTGCTGGCTGGCAGCGGCGAAATCAGGCCGGAGCATCTGGAGTTGCCGGGTATTGCGTGAGACTGATCGTTCCTCACGCTCCGCGTGGGAATGCCCCCCGGGACGCTCTGCGTTCGTTCGGGTTTTGCCCATCGGTTCGTACGGGCGCAGAGCGCCCTGACCTTGACTCCCACGCAGAGCGTGGGAGCTATCAGATAGCTACGGCGCCAGCAGCGACACCGACTTGATCTGTGCCCAGATCGCCTGCCCGGCGTGAATGCCCAACTGATCGAAGGAGTAGCGGGTGATCCGCGCCAGCAAGCGTTGATCACCGATGCGCAGGGTCAGCAGCATTTGCGCGTCCAACGCATGCCAGCTATCGACCTGCACCGGCAGCAGGTTGAGCAGGCTGCTGCCTTCGGCGCGTTGCAGGCTTAGGCTGACGTCGCGCGCCTTGATCTTCACCCGTACTCGATGGCCGTTGGGCAGCGCTGCATGGGGCAGGCGCAGGTGCGCCTCGCTGCCGGGAAGGCTCAGTTGCAGCAGATCGTAGTGGCCATCGTGGGCGCAGACCTCGCCGTCGATCACCGCCTCGGCCTCGTCATCGCTGGCGAAGGGCAGGTCGGCGCGCAGCAGGGTTTCCTTGAGCGGGCCGCTGGCGCGCACCTGGCCTTCGTCGAGCAGCACCAGGTGATCGGCCAGGCGCGCCACTTCGTCTGGGGCATGGCTGACGTAGAGCACGGGAATGTCCAGCTCCTCGTGCAGGCGCTGCAGATACGGCAGCACTTCGTGCTTGCGCTTGAGGTCGAGCGAAGCCAGCGGCTCGTCCATCAGCAGCAGGCGTGGGCTGGTGACCAGCGCGCGGGCGATACCGACGCGTTGGCGTTCGCCGCCGGACAGCGCCGAGGGCATGCGTTCGAGTAGGTGGCCGATACCCAGCAGTTGCAGCGCTTGGTCCAGCGCTACCTTGCGTTGCGCCGCGGGGATGCGCCGCTGGCCGTACTCCAGGTTCTTGCGCACGCTCAGGTGCGGGAACAGGTTGGCGTCCTGGAACACGTAGCCGATGGCGCGCTTGTGGGCCGGGAGGAAAAAACCGCGCTCACTGTCCTGCCAGAGTTCACCGGCGACGTGCAGGTAACCCTGCTGCGGGCGATCCAGCCCGGCGAAGCAGCGCAGGCAACTGGTCTTGCCCGAACCGGAGTGGCCGAACAGTGCGCTGACGCCGCGCCCGGGCAGGTCGAGGTCGACATCCAGGGCGAAGCCCGGATGCTTGACCAGAAAGCGTGCACGAATGTGCCCGTCGTCGTGGGCGACAGGTATCGGGGTTTTGCCGAAACCGAACATCACAGTGCCCTCATCCGGCTACTGCGCCCGCTGTACAGCGTGAGCAGGACGATGAAGGAGAACGCCACCATGCCGCCGGCCAGCCAGTGCGCCTGGGCGTAGTTCATGGTTTCCACGTGGTTGTAGATCTGCACCGACACCACCTGGGTCTTGCCGGGGATATTGCCGCCGATCATCAGCACCACGCCAAATTCGCCGACGGTATGAGCGAAGCTGAGAATGGCGGCGGTGATGAAACCAGGGCGGGCCAGCGGCAGCACCACGCTGAAGAAGCTGTCCCAGGGGTTGGCGCGCAAGGTGGCGGCCGCCTCCAGCGGACCACGGCCGATGGCCTCGAAGGCGTTCTGCAGCGGCTGCACGACGAAGGGCAGGGAATAGAAGATCGAACCGATCACCAGGCCGGTGAAAGTAAAGGTGAAGGTGCCGAGCCCGAGGCTCTGCGTCAGTTGGCCGAAGAAACCGTTGGGCCCCATGCTTACCAGCAGGTAGAAACCGATCACCGTCGGCGGCAGCACCAGCGGCAGCGCCACCACCGCGCCGACCGGGCGCTTGAGCCAGGAGTCGGTGCGTGTCAGCCACAGGGCAATCGGCGTGCCGATGATCAGCAGCAGCACGGTGGTCAGCGAGGCCAGCTCCAGGGTCAGGAGGATGGCGTCGAGGTCATTCTTCGACAGCGGCATGCAGGGATTCCGGAAGTGGAAAACGTGGCCCGGATGCAATCCGGGCCACGGCTATTACAGCTTATAACCGAACGACTTGATCACCTTGGCCGCTTCCGGGCCTTTCAGGTACTCGACCAGCGCGGCAGCGGCCGGGTTGTTCGCGCCTTGTTTGAGGATCACCGCGTCCTGCTTGATCGGGTCGTACATGGCGTCCGGGACGATCCAGGCTGAGCCGCTGGTGACCTGGCCGTCCTTGTACACCTGCGACAGTGCGACGAAACCCAGCTCGGCGTTGCCGGTGGAGACGAACTGGTGCGCCTGAGTGATGTTCTGGCCCTCGACCAGCTTGCTTTTCACGGCCTCGGTCAGGCCCAGCTTGTCCAGTACCTGGGTCGCTGCCAGGCCGTAGGGCGCGGCCTTCGGGTTGGCGATGGACAGGTGCTTGAACTGGCCAGCTTTCAGCGCCGCGTCGCTGCCGTCGAGGTAGCTGGCATCAGCCGACCACAGCACCAGGCTGCCGATGGCGTAGGTGAAGCGCGAGCCGGGAACGATATCGCCCTCGCTTTCCAGCTTGGCCGGGGTGCTGTCGTCGGCGCTGAGGAATACATCGAACGGCGCGCCATTCTTGATCTGTGCATAGATCTGTCCTGTGGCGCCAAAGGACGCTACCAGCTTGTGCCCGGTGGCTTTCTCGAACTCAGGCGCGATGGCCTGGATCGGCGCGGTGAAGTTGGCAGCTACGGCGACCTTGACCTCGTCGGCGAAGGCGCCGCTGGCGAAGATCAGGCCAAGGGCGAGCAGGCTGTGCTTGAGCGGCTTGAGCATGGAGATTCCTTGTCGTTATCGGGTGTTGGCTCGACCCTGGCGGCGGGTACGAATATGGCAATGCTACTTCGTTATGTGTTTTTGTATATAGCGAGCGGTGAATTTGCTGGCCTTGCCGGTATCGGAACGCCAGGCATGGGCAGTGAAGGTGACGGGTGCGGCACCTATCAGGCCAAAAGCTGATCTAGAAGTCAATAAATCATGCTCATGGAAACCAGCTTTGTATGTGCTGCGGCCGTGCGTACAGGTTTTCCCTTGCCAACAACTACAAAAAACATAATTTCGCGAATCCTTCGCTCTGAACAGAATGCCTGCAACGAGCCGCCCCGGCGGATTCAGTCACGAGCAGAATCAGAGCAGGCAACCATGACCGAGCTGAAGCAGTCCGCCTTTCCCGGCCCCGTGGGCCGAATTCCCGCAACCCTGGAGATCGACACCCTGGTGGTCGGTGCCGGCCAGGCCGGTGTGGCCATGAGTGAGCACCTGGGCAAGCACGGCGTGCCGCACCTGGTACTGGAGAAGAGCCGCATCGCCGAGGCCTGGCGCACGGTGCGCTGGGATTCGCTGGTGACCAATGGGCCTGTCTGGCACGACCGCTTCCCCGGCCTGGAATTTCCCGATCTTGGCCCGGACGACTTCGCCCACAAGGATCAGGTGGCCGATTACTTCGAGGCCTACGCGCAGATGATCGACGCACCGATCCGCACCGGCGTCGAGGTCAAGCAGGTGGTGCGTGCGCCAGGCCGTGCCGGCTTCATCGTGGAAACCTCCGAGGGCACCATTCACGCCAACCGCGTGGTCGCTGCCACCGGCCCGTTCCAGCGCCCGGTGATCCCGGCCATCGCCCCGCAGGATGAAGCCCTGCTGCAGATCCACTCGGCGCACTACCGCAACCCGCAGCAACTGCCCGAGGGCGCGGTGCTGGTGGTCGGCGCCGGTTCCTCCGGCGTGCAGATCGCTGACGAGCTGAACCGCGCCGGACGCCAGGTGTACCTCTCCGTCGGCGCCCACGACCGGCCGCCGCGCAGCTACCGTGGGCGCGATTTCGTCTGGTGGCTCGGCGTGCTCGGCCTGTGGGATCTGGAAACCGTGCAGCCGGGCAAGGAGCACGTGACCATCGCCGTCAGCGGCGCCCATGGCGGGCGCACCATCGATTTTCGTGAGCTGGCCGCGCAGGGCATCACCCTGGTCGGCCTGACCCGCGCCTTCGAGGCGGGCGTGGCGCAGTTCGCCGACGATCTGGCGGAAAACCTGGCGCGCGGCGACGAGAACTACCTGTCGCTGCTCGATGCCGCCGATGCCTATGTCGAGCGCAACGGCCTCGACCTGCCGCAAGAGCCCGAAGCGCGCCGACGCTTCCCCGATCCGGCGTGCGTCCGCGAGCCGCTGCAAAACCTCGACCTGGCCGCCGCCGGCGTCACTTCGATCATCTGGGCCACCGGCTACGCTACGGACTTCAGCTGGTTGCAGGTCGATGCCTTCGATGCCAACGGCAAGCCGAAGCACCAGCGCGGCGTGTCCAGCGAGCCGGGGGTGTACTTCGTCGGCCTGCCCTGGCTGTCGCGCCGTGGCTCCACCTTTATCTGGGGCGTGTGGCATGACGCCCGCCACATCGCCGACCACATTGCCACCCAGCGCAAGTACACCGCCTACCGCGACGCTGCCCAGCGCGAAGCCGCGACTCTCGAATCCAACGCTGGCAAAGTCAGCCTCACCGGAGTTCGCTGATGCCCACTCATACCCGCATCCGCATGTTCAACACCAAGGACACCTACCCCAACCAGTCCCTGGACAACGATCTGTGCCAGGCCGTGCGCGCCGGCAACACCGTGTACGTGCGCGGCCAGGTCGGCACCGACTTCGACGGTAACCTGGTCGGCCTCGGCGACCCACAGGCGCAGACCGAGCAGGCGATGAAGAACCTCAAGCAACTGCTGGAAGAAGCCGGCAGCGACCTGTCGCACATCGTCAAGACCACCACCTACATCATCGACCCGCGCTATCGCGAGCCGGTGTACAAGGAGGTCGGCAAATGGCTCAAGGGCGTGTTCCCGATCTCCACCGGGCTGGTGGTCTCGGCGCTCGGCCAGCCGCAGTGGCTGATGGAGATCGACGTGATCGCCGTGATCCCCGATGACTGGCCGAGCGCCGGAGGCCAGGCATGACCTTTTCCATCGTAGGCCGCTGCCCGGAAACCGGGCACCTCGGCATCGCCATTAGCTCCTCCAGCATTGCCGTCGGCGCCCGCTGCCCCTGGTTGCGCGCCGGGGTTGGCGCGGTGTCGACGCAGAACATCACCTTGCCGGCGCTGGGCCCGCAGATCCTCGACCGCCTGGAGGCTGGCGAGGCGCCGGCCAGTGCGCTGGAGCAGGCGCTGGCGCGCAACGGCTACGGCCAGTACCGACAGGTGACGGTGATCGACAGCCACGGCACCAGCGCGCACTTTTCCGGCAGCGAAGCCCTCGGTGTGCACCATGCGCGCGCCGGCGAGCAATGCGTGGCGGCCGGCAACCTGCTGGCTTCCACGGCGGTGATCGACGCCATGGTCGAGGCCTTCGAGCATGCCGCTGGCGGCCTGCCGGATCGCCTGCTGGCCGCCATGCACGCGGCGATGGCCGCTGGTGGCGAGGCCGGGCCGGTGCATTCGGCGGCGCTGTCGGTGGTCGGTGATCTGGTCTGGCCGGTGGTCGACCTGCGCGTCGACTGGGCCGAGCACGACCCCATTGGCGAGCTGGATAAACTCTGGCGCGCCTACGAGCCGCAATTGCACGATTACATCACCCGCGCCCTCGATCCCACCACCGCGCCAAGTTACGGCGTACCGGGTGACGAGTAGGGTAGGCCGGCGTGTGGGAGGGGCTTTCGGCTCTGGCATCCTGCTTCGCTCTACCTCCTGCATCCATGCAGTCGTAGCCGCGATCTTGAACTGTCGCCGCTAAAGCGCCTCCCACGACAACATGCCCAGTTCCGTAGGGTGCGCTGTGCGCACCGATCATCCTGTTGCACTGACTGGTAACCGCCCATGCCCACCAGCCGCGACCTGCTCGCCGACCTGATCGCCTTCGACACCACCAGCCGCGAATCCAACCTGGCACTGATCGATTACGTCCGCGCCTACCTGGCCGGGCTCGGTATCGACAGCGAGCTGTTGTTCAACGCCGAACGCAGCAAGGCTAACCTCTATGCGCGTATCGGCCCGGCCGGGGCGGGCGGGGTGATGCTCTCCGGGCACAGCGACGTGGTGCCGGTCGACGGCCAGGCCTGGACGCTGCCTGCCTTCGCCTTGAGCGAGCGCGACGGCCGCCTGTATGGGCGCGGCACGGCGGACATGAAGGGCTTCATCGCCTGCGTGCTGGCGGCACTGCCGCGCTTTCTCGACGCACCGTTGCGCCTGCCGCTGCACATCGCCATTTCCTACGACGAGGAGGTCGGCTGTCTCGGCGTGCGCAGCCTGGTCGAGCGCCTGCGCGCCAGCCCCGAGCGCCCGGCCATCTGCCTGATCGGCGAGCCCACCGAGATGCGCCCGGTGCTCGGCCACAAGGGCAAGCTGGCGATGCGCTGCGAAGTGCACGGCGCCGCCTGCCATTCGGCCTATGCGCCGCAGGGGGTGAACGCCATCGAGTACGCGGCGAAGCTGATTGGTCGCCTCGGCGAGATCGGTGAGCGCCTGGCCGTGCCCGAGCGCCATGACAGCCGCTTCGACCCGCCGTACTCCACGGTGCAGACCGGTGTGATCCAGGGTGGTCGCGCTTTGAATATCGTGCCTGCCGAATGCCGTTTCGACTTCGAGATGCGCGCGCTGCCGGCCGACGACCCGCAGCAGGTCGCCGCCGAGCTGCGCGACTATGCCGAGCGCGAGCTGCTGCCGCGCATGCGTGCGGTGAGCGCGGTCAGCGAGATTCGCTTCAGCGAGCTGTCCAGCTATCCCGGTCTGCTCACCGATGCCGCCAGCGAGGCGGCACAGCTGCTGGCGCTGATCGCCGAGCGCGAGGATTTCACCACCGTCGCCTTTGGCACTGAGGGTGGCCTGTTCGACGAGGCCGGTGTGGCCACCGTGGTCTGCGGCCCCGGCAGCATGGCGCAGGGACACAAGCCGGACGAGTTCGTCAGCCTTGATCAGCTCGAGCGCTGCGATGCCCTGCTGGCGCGTTTGGCGGGGTGGATGCAGGGCGAGTGACGGCGCTGACTGCCGCCTGCCTGGATTCCCGCCTGCGCGGGAGCGACGGTGGTGGGCGTCCAGCGCTGGTCCTGCTCAGCTGCGGTACAGCTTGAGGCTCTCGACTCGTGCCCGGTAGGCGCCGAGGCGTTCCTTGAGCTGATCCTTGCGGGCGCTGGCCACGCAGTGCAACAGCACGTTCAGGGCGCTGGTCAGGCCGCCGGTGGATTCGAGGATCAGCCCGGTCTTGGTCTTCATGGTGACGATGTATGGCGTGTCGATATGCTTGGCGATGCCGTACTCGTCGGTGAACACCACCAGGTCGGTGTTCTGCTTAAGGCAATTGTTGGCGAAGGCGATACCTGCGTCGGCGTAGGGTGCGATGTCGATCAGGATCACGCAGCAGCGCTGGTTATGGCTGTCCAGCCACTGGCCGAGCACGCCGCTGTAGAGGTCGAGAAATTCCACTCCGGAGCGCACCAGGGCCAGGCGGTTGGCGAAGTCCTCGGCTAGCCCGCGAATGGTCTGGAAGCCGCAGACGAACACCCGCTCGGCATCTCCCACGCGTGCCACGATGTCGCGCCAGTGCTGGCTGCCGAGCAGTTCGGCGAAGGCGCGCAAGGCTTCGACTTCCTCGTTGAGGTGGGCCACCAAGTCTTCCGGCTGCTCGACCCGCTCGATCAGCGCGGGGTTGAGCAGCGACTGCACGCGCACTTCGTCGCGCAGCTCGTCCTTCAGGCTCTTCAGACCCTTGTAGCCGAGCCGGCGCAGGAAGCGGCTGACCGTGTTGGGGCTGACCCCGCTCTTGGCTGCAAGGCTGGCGCCGTTCTCGAACGCCAGGGTTTCCAGGTTGGCCTGGATATAGGCCCACAGCGTGCGCTCGGCCGGCGTCAGCTTGCCTTCCAGGTGTTGCATCTTGCCATCGAGCATGTCCGATTCCCCTGCCATGCCAAATTGTTCTGACATTTAAATGTCAGTGTATTGATCTTTGGAAGAAATATATTCTACTCTTCAGTCGTAACGCAAAGAGATGTCGATTGGCCGTTACCCGGGTGAAGAAAGCCACCAGAGACTTTCCGCTCCGCAGTCGACGCTCGCGCTTCCTGCCGCAACAAGCAAATGTCGCGCCCCTGCGCGACCACAACAGTGGAGAACAGGAACATGCTCAAGCTGCGTCATCTCGCCCTGTGCGTTGCCCTTGGCAGCGGCCTCGTCACCGGCGCTGCCCAGGCCGCCGAAGAACTGCGCCTGTATAACTGGGGCGACTACATCAATCCAGAAGTGCTGACCCGCTTCACCGCGGAGACCGGCATCAAGGTGTCGCTCGACACCTATGGCAGCAACGAAGAGATGCTGGCCAAGCTGCAGGCCGGTGCTCAAGGCTACGATATCGTCTTCCCCTCGGTGCACATGCACGACACCATGGCCGCCCTCGGCCTGCTGGAGAAGACCGACATCAATCAGGATGCTGCCTTCGCCAACATCGATCCCGCCTTCCTGCGTTCCAAGTCCGACCCCAAGGGTGAGTACTGCATGCCCTATGCGTGGGGTAGCGTGGGCATCCTCTACAACAAGAACAAGGTGTCCAAGCCGATCGAGAGCTGGGACGACTTCTTCGCCGAGGCCAAGGCCGGCAAGAAAGTGATCATGCTCGACGACATGCGCGAGACCCTCGGCGTCGGTCTGATCAAGGACGGCAAGTCGGTCAACAGCACCGACCCGACCGAGCTCAAGCAGGCCGCTGACTGGCTGATCGAGCGCAAGTCGCTGATTTCCGCCTTCACCTACGACAGCGTGCCGATGGTGCAGTCTGGCGATGCCGCTGCCGCGCACTATTTCGTCGGCGCCATGATGTACGTGAAGCAGGATCCGCAGAACCTCGCCTACGTCATCCCCAAGGAAGGCGCGACGATGTACCAGGAGGACATGTGCGTGCTCAAGAGCGCGCCGAACAAGGCCAACGCCAAGCGTTTCATGAGCTTCTTCCTGCAGCCGGAGATCGCCGCGCTGAACACCGCGCAGCAAATGAACGGCACGCCGAACAAGGAAGCGCTGAAACTGCTGCCGGCCGAGTTGCGTGACAACCCGCAGGTCAACCCGCCGGCTGATGTGATGGCCAAGCTGCAGATCTTCCAGGACCTGGGCAAGGGCCTGAAGCAGTACGACCGGGTATGGACGCGGGTGCGTACCGCCAACTGAGTCAGCCTGTGCAGTTAGATCGCGGCTGAAGCCCCTGTAGGAGCGGCTTCAGCCGCGATTACTCCGATATCAGTGGAGTCCACCATGACCGCTTTCACCCAAACCGCGCCGGTGGTCGAGATCCGTGGCGCGGTGAAGCATTACCGTGCCCCCGAGGGACACCTGGTACGTGCCCTCGACGGCCTCGACCTGGCTGTCGGCAGCAATGAGTTCGTCACCCTGCTGGGGCCATCCGGCTGCGGCAAGACCACGCTGCTGCGCACCATCAGTGGCTTCGAGCACCTCGATGGCGGCGAGCTGCTGATCCAGGGCCAGCCGATGAACCACGTGCCGCCGCACCGCCGCCCGGTGCACACGGTGTTCCAGAGCTACGCGCTATTCCCGCACATGAGCATCGGCGACAACGTTGGCTATGCGCTGGACGTGCGTGGCGTGGCCAAGGCCGAGAAAATCCAGCGCGTCGGCGCAGCGCTGGAGATGGTCGGCCTGGCCGGCATGGAACGGCGCAAGCCCGGCCAGCTGTCTGGCGGCCAGCAGCAGCGCGTGGCGCTGGCCCGCGCCATCGTCGACCGCCCGGCGTTGCTGCTGCTCGACGAGCCGCTGTCGGCACTCGACCGGCAACTGCGCCAGGCCATGCAGCGCGAGTTGAAGACCCTGCAACACGAGCTGGGCATCGCCTTCGTCTTCGTCACTCACGACCAGGAAGAAGCGCTGACCATGAGCGACCGCATCGTCGTGCTCAATGGCGGCCATATCCAGCAGATCGGCGCCCCGGCGGAGATCTACCACCGCCCGGCCAATGCCTTCGTCGCCGGTTTCATCGGCGAGAGCAACCTGTTCGACGTGCACGTAGGCTCGGTCAACGAAGGCATCGCCTACTTGCTCGACAGCCAGGGCGACCTGTTGCAGGCGCGTCATCCCGACCTGCGCGTCGGCCAATATGCCCAGCTCATGCTGCGACCCGAGCAGTTCCACCTGCAGTGTCCCGGCGAGGGCTTCGCCGCGCTGGAAGGGCGCCTGGAGCAACTGCTGTTCATCGGCAAGGACTTCGAATTGCTGCTGCGCACCGCGCACGGTCGCCTGGTCAAGGCAGTGCTACGTGACGCCGCGCAGCAGGGCCTGCAGCGCCTGCGCAAGGGCGACAGCATGCAGCTCTGGTACGGCCTGGAGGCCGCGCACCTGATCCCCGGAGGTGCCTGATGCGCGAGCGCCTGCGCCTGGTCGGTCTGCTGACCCCGGTGACGCTGATCATCGGCGTATTCTTCCTCGCCCCGCTGAGCATCATGGCGCTGTACAGCCTGCTCGAGCCAGGGCTTTACGGCGGCGTCGAGTGGAACTTCTATCCGGATAACTTCGGCCGCGTGCTGGGTTGGGCCGATGGCGTCAACGAGGAGTTCGACCCGGTCTACCTGGAAATCATCTTGCGCTCGTTCAAGCTGGCCGGGCTGACCGTGCTGGCGACCCTGGCGCTGTGCTACCCGGCAGCCTTCTGGGTAGCCCGGCAGCCGGAGCGGATGCGCAACTTCTGCCTGTTCCTGATCACCCTGCCGTTCTTCACCAGCCTGATCGTGCGCCTCTACGCCTGGCTGTTGATCCTGCGCCCCAGCGGCGTGATCAACACCACGCTGGCGGCGCTGGGCTTCTACAACCCGGTGGAGCTGATCTACACCGAGACCGCGGTGCTGATCGGCATGACCTACATCTTCATCCCGTTCATGTTCATGCCCGTCTACGCCAGTGTCGAGAAGCTCGACAAGCGCTTGCTGGAAGCCTCCGCCGACCTCGGCGCGAGCCGCTGGCAGAGTTTCTGGAAGGTGATCTTCCCGCTCACCCTGCCGGGCATCGCCGCCGGCTCGATCATCGTCTTCATCCCCAGCCTGGGTAACTTCATCGTGCCGTCGCTGCTCGGCGGCGCGCGCGTGCTGATGATCGGCAGCCTGGTCGAGCAGCAGTTCCTCGCCGCGCGCAACTGGCCGTTCGGCGCCGCCCTGGCGATGCTGCTGATGGCTGCGGTGCTGGTGTGCCTGGTGCTCTACGTGCTGGCGCAAGGGCGCAACAGCGCACAGGAGGCCAGCCGATGAACGCCTTGCTCGCCAACCTCGGGCGCCGTCTGCTGGGCGGCTACAGCCTGGCCTTCTTCATCTTCCTGTACCTGCCGATCGGCCTGATCGTCGCCTACTCGTTCAACAGCAACCCGATCAACATGATGATCTGGGATGGCTTCAGCCTCGACTGGTATCGCTCGCTGTTCGGCCTGTCCACCAGCCTTAGCGAGAACGCGCTGTACGTCGAATCCACCGACCAGTTGCTGGCCGCGCTGCGCACCAGCCTGGTGGTGGCGCTGACCACCACGGCGATCTCCACGGTGATCGGCACGCTCACCGCGCTGGCCCTGGCGCGCTATCGCTTCCGCTTGCAGACGTTCTACCGGGTGCTGATGTTCATGCCGATGCTGATGCCCGACATCGTGCTCGGCATCGCCCTGCTGATCTTCTTCGTCGGCGTCGGCATGCCGCTGGGCAAGGGCTCGATCATCATCGGCCACTGCACCTTCCTGATCAGCTACGTGTTCCTGATCGTCAGCGCGCGTCTGGCCGGTATGGACACGCGCCTGGAGGAAGCCTCGGCCGATCTTGGCGCCTCGCCCTGGACCACCTTCCGCCGGGTGACCCTGCCGCAGATCCTGCCCGGCGTAGTCGGCGGTGCACTGCTGGCGTTCATCATATCGATGGACGATCTGGTGATCACCTACTTCATCGCCGGGGTCGACTCCACCACGCTGCCGGTCTTCATCTACGGCATGATCCGCCGCGGCATCAAGCCCGAGATCAACGCCATCGCCACCCTGCTGCTGATCGCCTCGCTGCTGATCGCCGCCCTCGGCCTGTACCTGCGCAATCGCAAGCCCGCCACTTCCCAGGACGACTCCCATGGCTAAACCTCGCGCCCGCGAACTCGGCCTGCCGCTGCCCGGCATCCCCGGCCCGTACAACGCCATCACCGACGTGCCCGGCGTGCTGGTCGGCTACCGCACCCTCGATGGCGTGGCCGACAACGGCCGGCGCATCCAGACCGGCGTCACCGCCATCCTGCCGCGTGGCCGCGATAGCGAGCCGCAGCCGGTGTGGGCGGGCTTCCATGCCCTCAACGGCAATGGCGAGATGACCGGCACCCACTGGATCGAACACGGCGGCTACTTCGTCGGCCCACTGTGCATCACCAACTCGCACAGCGTCGGTATCGTCCACCACGCCGCCGCGCGCTGGACGATCCAGCAGTACGCCGATGCCTGGCAACGCGAGCACCTGTGGGCCATGCCGGTGGTGGCCGAAACCTACGACGGGGTGATCAACGACATCAACGGCCAGCACGTCAGCGAGGCCGATGCCCTGGCCGCGTTGGATGCGGCAAAAGGCGGAGCTATCGCCGAAGGCAACGTCGGCGGCGGCAACGGCATGATCTGCTACGGCTACAAGGGCGGCACCGGCAGTGCTTCGCGCCTTGTCGAGATCGACGGGCAGACCTACACCCTCGGCGCCCTGGTGCAGGCCAACCATGGCCAGCGCGCCTGGCTGAAGGTGTGCGGTGTGCCGGTCGGCGAGCGCCTGGAAGACGAGCTGCCTGCAGGCCTGGGGCGCGAGCGCGGCTCGATCATCGTCATCCTCGCCACCGACGCGCCGCTGCTGCCGCACCAACTGAAGCGCCTGGCACAGCGCGCCGGCCTTGGCATCGCTCTGGCCGGCACGCCGGGTGGCAACAACTCCGGCGACATCTTCCTCGCCTTCAGCGTGGCCAACCCACGACCCTTGCCGCAGGTGTCGCCAACGCGGCTGAACCTCGACTACCTCAACGACGAGTGTTTCGACGCGCTCTACCTGGCCGCTGTGCAGGCCACCGACGAAGCGGTGCTCAACGCGATGCTGGCTGCCGAGGATTCGCCGATGCAGAAGCCCGAAGGCATCTGCCGCGCCATCGATGGCCAGCGCCTGCGCGAACTGGTGGTCGGTGCGTGATGCGTAGCCCGGATGCAATCCGGGAATGCGGTATCGCCTGTCCCCCGGATTTCATCCGGGCTACGTGAAGCTGGTGACCGGGCAGGGTGCGCCGTGCGCACCACTGGTTGCTGGCGTGATGCTGGAAAAAAATGGCGCGTGGATTTTTCGCCGTGTTTATATCCCAGCTTCATCGAATCCACCCGCAACGAAGGACGCCCATGATCACCTGCTACCTGCGCTATATCGTCGACCCCTACAAACTCAAGGAATTCGAGCACTACGCCAAGCTGTGGATTCCCTTGGTAGCGCGCTTCGGTGGCACGCACCACGGTTACTTTCTGCCGTCCGAGGGCGCAAGTGACGTAGCCCTGGCACTGTTCAGCTTCCCCAGCCTGGCCGAATACGAACGCTATCGTCAGGATTCCTTCGCCGACGCCGAGTGCCAGGCGGCGTTCAAATACGCCGAAGAGACACGCTGCATCCTCAGCTACGAGCGAAGCTTCTTCCGTCCCGTATTCGAGTAGCGAGCAGGGTCGTCTCGGACGGGATCTTGTCGCCCTTGCAAGATCGGCAGCTGAACTAGACTTACGATTCCCTTCCTCACAGCCAGACAGCAACGCATGAACATTCGTCAGAAGATGATCGCCAGCGGCGTACTAAGTGTGGCTGTCGCGGCAGGGCTGGGTGCAGTGGGTTTCTGGGGGCAGACCCAGCTCAATGGCGCGCTGGCGCAGAACGAGCTGAGCGTCACGGCGCTGCGCAACCACCTGGAAGGGGACATGATGCACGACGCGCTGCGTGCCGACGTGCTGGCCGCCTTCAGCGTCGAGGCCGGCGACCAGGCCGCTGCCGAGCAAGTGCGTCAGGACCTGCGCGAGCATGCCGACTGGTTCAAGCGAGCCCTGGCGGCCAACGCCCAGTTGCCACTACCGGCTGATATCCAGCAGGCCATCGCCCAGTCGCAACCGGCGCTCAATGCCTACATCAGTGAAGCCGAACGGATCACCGAAGTGGCCCTGCGCGACGCGCAGGCCGCCAAGGCGGGAATGCCCGCGTTCATGCAGCGCTTCAGCGACCTCGAAGCCAAGAACGAGGCGCTCAGCAGCCTGATCGAAGAGCAGGTGAGTGCTGCTCACCAGAGTGGTCAGACTGCCGTAAGCCAGGCCTCGATCTACCTGATCACCGGCATCGTGCTGGTCAGCCTGCTGCTCGGTCTGATTACCTGGAGTCTGATGCGCAGCGTGTTGGGGCCGCTGCAACGCTCCGTCGACGCTGCCCGCGCCATCGCCAGCGGCAACCTGCGTGGCCGCATCGACGTGGATCGGCAAGACGAGGCTGGCCACCTGCTGCAGGCGCTAGCAGAGATGCAGGGCAACCTTGGCCGGATGATCAGCAGCATCAACCAGCACAGCGAGCAGTTGCAGCACACCGCCGGCTCGCTGACCGGCACGGCCCAGCGCATTCTGCAGGACTCCACCCAGCAGGCGGACAGCGCCACGAGCATGGCCGCAGCGATGGAACAGATGATCCAGAACATTGCCCAGGTGTCCACGCACGCCCATGACGCCAAAGGCATTTCCGCCCATTCCGGGCAACTGGCTGACAGCGGTGGCCAGGTCATCCTCGGCGTGGTCGACGGCATGAACCGTATCGCCGAGGCGGTCACTTCGTCTTCCGCGACGATCACCGAGCTGGGGCGTTCATCCGAGGAAATCCATTCGATCATTCAGGTCATCAAGAGCATCGCCGAACAGACCAACCTGCTCGCCCTCAATGCCGCGATCGAGGCTGCGCGCGCGGGGGAGGCCGGGCGTGGTTTCGCCGTGGTCGCCGATGAAGTGCGCAACCTGGCGGCCCGCACCGCGCACTCGACTCAGGAAATCACCGACATGATCGGGCGCATTCGCAGCAACACCAACCTGGCAGTGGACAGCATGCAGGCCGGCGTGACGCGGGTGAACGACGGTGTGGCCCTGGCGCACCAGGCCGGTGATTCGATCAATGAAATACGCGACGGTGCGCAACGCGCCGCCCAGGTGGTGGAGGAGATTTCCCAAACCATCGGCGAGCAGAGCAATGCCAGCAGCGAAGTGGCGCAGCGTGTCGAGCAGATCGCGCAGATGGCTCAGCACAACGCCCAGGCGGTGAACGAGCTGGCGCACTCGGCGGAGGAGCTGGAACGGGTAGCGCAGGGCATGCGCAACGCCATCATGCAGTTCCAGGTCTGAGTCGCCGGATTCAGGCGGGCTCCGCCAGCCGCTTCTCGCCCAGTTCCGCCTTGCAGTAATCGACGAACAGCTGCGCCGGTTTGGTCAGTTGTGCGCGCTTGAGCCAGGCGGCGACCAGGCCGGAGCCGGTGACGTCTTCGGTGATGTTCACGCACACCACCTGCTTGCCGTCGTAGGTGGCGTTGCAGTGCGGGCGGGTGACCAGCACGGAGAAGCCGAAGCCCTGGCCGACCATGCCGCGCACCATCTCGATGGAGGGTGAGCTGAACACGATGTTCGGCGACAGGCCCAATTCCTCGAAGATGCTCACGAAGTAGTTCCGGCTCGGCAGCACGTCGAGCAGGATCATCGGGTCGAGCACCAGGTCGCGCAGCGACACCTGCGCCTGTGCGGCGAAGCGGTGGCCTTCGGGCAGCAGTGCGTAGGGCCGCTGTGGCGGCATCAGCGGTTCGGTCTCGATGGTGGCGTCCAGGTCGTGTTCGTAGAAGATCGCCAGGTCGAAGCGGCCGGCGGTCAGGCCCTGCACCAGCTCGTGCTGCTCGCCGTCGTGCAGGCGGATTTCCACGCCGGGGTAGCGCTGGCGAAAGCCGGCGATCAGACGCGGCAGGTAGAGCGGGGCGACCGTTTCGAAGCAGCCGATATCGATCTGCCCGGCCACTACGTCGTTGTCGGCCAGGGCGTTCTGTTCGAACTCGTGCGCCATGCGCAGCAGCTCCTGCGCCTTGCGGTAGAAGCGCGCGCCACTGGGGGTGAGCGACACCCCCTGGGCGTGGTGGCGGATGAACAACTGCACGCCGAAGCTCTCCTCCAGGCCCTTGATTGCCGTGGAGATGGAGGGCTGGGCGATGTACAGCTTGCGCGACGCCTCGGCGACGCTGCCGCACTCGACGGTGGTGACGAAATACTTGAGTTGACGCAGGGTGTAGGCAGCCACGCAAGGAACCTCGAGCGATCTTCTTCTGGTACTCACCATACCCGCAGATCAGAGGCCGGTAGGCGAGCATCTTGTTTGCCAGTGGCTATATTTTTTATGGCCCTGGGCGGGGGATGCCTTGCAAGAGTCGTACTCGGCGCTGATGGCGAGCGTTTGTATCTTGTGGTGGGCTGAAGCCCACCCTACGCGCTGAAACGGATCGCCGCCCGGCCCACCCTACGGCCCACAGTGCGGGCTGAAATGGTGCGTGGCTCTGGGCTGTCTGGTGTGCTTCGCGTCAGGCATGGCGCGGCCAGGCGGCGCGTCGTTGGGTATTTGCACAAGGATTTGGCGGGCTGCACTGCCTTGGTGCGGGTGTGACCATCTTTTTCGTATGTCCCGGCGACATTTTTAATATTTTTCCTATCTTCGGGCTTGCGCCACCATCAGTTCCGCAACCGCCAAACGGTACAAGGGGACTGTGGTGTACGAACTCAGCGACTGGCAGCAACGCGCCCGGCAGCAAGCCTTCATCGAACAGGCCGTCATCGGTGGTCGCCGTGTGGCGGCGCAGTCCGGCGCTACGTTCGCGGCCATCAACCCGGCCACCGGCCAGGTGCTGGCGCAGGTCGCCGCCTGTGGTGAGGCCGAGGTTGAGCTGGCCGTGCGCAGCGCCCGTCAGGCCTTCGAAGCGGGTGTCTGGTCGCAGCGCACCCCGAGCGAACGCAAGCAGGTGCTGCTGCGCCTGGCCGAGCTGATCCTGGCCCATCGCGACGAGCTGGCGCTGCTCGATTCGCTGAACATGGGCAAGCCGGTGATGGACGCCTGGAACATCGACGTGCCCGGCGCCGCTGGCGTGTTCCGCTGGTACGCCGAGAGCCTCGACAAGCTCTACGACGAAGTCGCGCCCAGTGCGCGCAACGTGCTGGCTACCATCACTCGTGAAGCGCTGGGCGTGATCGCCGCCGTGGTGCCGTGGAATTTCCCGTTGGACATGGCCGCCTGGAAGCTGGCGCCGGCCCTGGCCGCCGGCAACTCGGTGGTGCTCAAGCCTGCCGAGCAGTCGCCGTTCTCCGCCCTGCGCCTGGCCGAGCTGGCGCTGGAGGCTGGCCTGCCTGAGGGTGTGCTGAATGTGGTACCGGGCTTTGGCGAGAGCGCCGGCAAGGCCCTCGGCCTGCATATGGACGTCGACTGCCTGGCCTTCACCGGTTCGACCGAGGTGGGCAAATACTTCATGGGTTACTCGGCGCAGTCCAACCTCAAGCAGGTGTGGCTGGAGTGCGGCGGCAAGAGCGCCAACCTGGTGTTCGCTGATTGCCAGGATCTCGACCTGGCCGCTGAGAAAGCCGCCTTCGGCATCTTCTTCAACCAGGGCGAGGTGTGCTCGGCCAACTCGCGCCTGCTGGTGCAACGTTCGATCCACGATGAATTCGTCGAGCGCCTGCAGGCCAAGGCGCGCGACTGGCTGCCCGGCGATCCACTCGACCCGGCCAGCCGCGCTGGCGCCATCGTCGAGGCGCGGCAGACCGCGCGCATCATGGCATTCATCAAGGGTGCCCAGGCAGATGGCGCACGCCTGGTCTGTGGCGGTGAGCGACTGACGCTGGGTGGCTCGGACAACTTTATCGCGCCGACCATCTTTACCGGCGTGACGCCGAACAGCCGCCTGGCCCGCGAGGAAGTCTTCGGCCCGGTGCTGGCGGTGCTGCCGTTCGACAGCGAGGACGAAGCCGTCGCCCTGGCCAACGACAGCGTCTACGGCCTGGCCGCCTCGCTGTGGAGCGACGACCTCAACCGCGCCCACCGTGTCGCCCGCCGCCTCAAGGCTGGCACCGTGTCGGTCAACACCGTCGATGCGCTGGACGTCAGCACGCCGTTCGGTGGCGGCAAGCAGTCCGGCTTTGGCCGCGACCTGTCGCTGCATTCGTTCGACAAGTACACCCAACTGAAAACCACCTGGTTCCAGCTGCGCCCGTAGGGTGCGCTGTGCGCACCAGGCGGAGTTGATCAAATTATTAACGGTGCGCACGGCGCACCCTACAGGCCACTGGCGGAGACCTTGCGATGACTGCCCCGAAGCACAGCACATCCGAATACCAGGCACTGGATGCGGCGCACCATATCCATGCCTTCCTCGACCAGAAGGCGCTCAACGAGAAGGGCGCGCTGGTGATCGCCAAGGGCCAGGGCCTGAACCTCTGGGACACGGACGGCAAGCGCTATCTCGATGGCATGTCCGGCCTGTGGTGCACCGCGCTGGGCTATGGCCGCGCCGACCTGAATGCCGCCGCAACGCGCCAGCTCGAAGAGCTGCCGTACTACAACCTGTTCTTCCACACCACGCACCCGCGCGTGGTGGAGCTGTCCGAGCTGCTCTTCAGCCTGCTGCCCAAGCACTACAGCCACGCCATCTACACCAACTCCGGTTCCGAGGCCAACGAGGTGCTGATCCGCACCGTGCGCCGCTACTGGCAGGTGGTGGGCAAGCCGAGCAAGACCGTGATGATCGGCCGCTGGAACGGCTACCACGGCTCCACCCTGGGCAGCACTGCGCTCGGCGGCATGGGCTTCATGCATGAGATGGGTGGCATGCTGCCGGGCTTCGCTCATATCGGTGAACCCTACTACTTCGCCGAGGGCGGCGAGCTTTCCGAAGAAGCCTTCGGCCTCAAGGCCGCCCGCGAGCTGGAAGCGAAGATCCTCGAACTGGGCGCCGAGAATGTTGCCGCCTTCGTCGCCGAACCCTTCCAGGGCGCCGGCGGCATGATCTTCCCGCCGGCCAGCTACTGGGCCGAGGTGCAACGCATCTGCCGCCAGTACGACGTGCTGCTCTGCGCCGACGAAGTGATCGGCGGCTTCGGCCGTACCGGCGAGTGGTTCGCCCACCAGCACTTCGGCTTCCAGCCCGACACCCTGACCATCGCCAAGGGCCTGACCAGCGGCTACATCCCCATGGGCGGCCTGGTGCTCAGCGGTCGCATCGCCGACGCCCTGGTGCAGGAAGGCGGCGTGTTCGCCCACGGCCTGACCTACGCCGGTCACCCGGTGGCCGCCGCCGTGGCCATCGCCAACCTCACCGCGCTGCGCGACGAGAAGATTGTCGAGACGGTCAAGGCCGACACCGGCCCCTACCTGCAGAAGCTGCTGCGCGAGACCTTCGAGGGCCATCCGCTGATCGGCGATGTCCAGGGCGCTGGCCTGGTCGCCGCGCTGCAGTTCGCCGAGGACAAGACCACGCGCAAGCGCTTCGCCAACGAAAACGACATCGCCTGGCACTGTCGCACCGTCGGTTTCGACGAGGGGCTGATCATCCGCTCCACCCTCGGCCGGATGATCATGGCCCCGGCGCTGGTGGCCACGCATGCCGAACTGGACGAACTGGTGGAGAAAACCAAACGCGCGGTGGATCGCTCCGGGCGCGAGCTGAACCTGCTGTAACAGGGCATCGATCACCCGTAGGCGCGGCCATGCGCCGCGTTCCATCACCAATCGAAGAATGCCCCACAGAGGGCGGCGAAGAATCAGGTGCCGATCCAACGAGGTCGGCCCGTAAAAGTGTGTTTCGGCCACTGGCCAATCCCTGCCCCACGTAAACCAATAACGAGCCAACAGGCTGTGGGAGTGCTTCATGAAATCGTCCTTGCACCACCGTATCGTCCGTTCCTTTGCCTGCACCGCACTGGCTGCCGGCATGGCCGCCACCGCCCAGGCCGGCACCCTGTCCATCGGCCACACCACCTGGGTCGGCTACGGCACTCTGTACCTGGCCCGTGACCTCGGCTACTTCAAGGAAGCCGGCCTCGACCTGCAACTGACCACCATCGAGGAAGCCTCGATGTACATGGCCGCGCAGGCCTCGGGCAAGCTGTCCGGCTCGGCTTCGACCATCGATGAGATCCTCAAGTACCGCTCCAAGGACTTCTGCTTCAAGGCTGTGGCGGCGCTGGACGAATCCCACGGCGGCGACGGCATCGTGGTGCAGAACGACATCGCCGACATGCAGGGTCTCAAAGGCAAGGCGGTGGCGGTCAACGAAGGTTCGGTGTCGCAGTTCTGGCTCAGCTACCTGCTGAAGAAGGCCGGCATGAGCATGAGCGATATCGAAGTGCAGAACATGACTGCCGACGACGCCGCCTCGGCCTTCATCGCCGGCCACGTACCGGCGGCGGTGACCTGGGAGCCGAACCTGACCATGGTCAAGCAGAAGGGCAACGGCAAGGTGCTGGTCGACAGCAGCGCCACACCCGGCGTGATCGTCGATGTGGTGGCGCTCGATTGCGGCGTCATCGAGAAACAGCCGGAAGACGTCAAGGCGCTGGTCGCCGGCCTGTACAAGGCGGTCGAGTACACCAAGCAGAACCCGGAGAAGGCCTACGAAATCATGGCCAAGGGCGTTGGCGGCTACCTGTCCAATCCCAAGGATCTGGCCGAAGCGGCCAAGGGCGTGAAGTTCTACGACCAGGCCATGAGCGAGAAGCTGCTCGGCACCCCCGGCAAGCCCGGCGACATCGCCGAGATCATCAAGCTGGCCAACGAGACCTGGAGCAGCCTGCAGGGCAAACCCTACGCGGTGAGCTACGAGGATCTGGTGGATACCTCGTTCGTCACGCCGTAAGTGCTCTGCTCCCCTCTCCCCAAAGGGGAGAGGGGACTGACGGTGGTTACCTGCCGTTTTCCGTGAATGGCGTTCAGCGTCTTCCAAATACCCGCAACACGAGGTGGTTCATGGCCACGCAAAAATCCTGGGTGCAGCGCTGCCTGACCCCGAAAGTCGACCTGCCTGGCCGTTTGGTGCTGGGCGCTAGCAGCCTCTGCTGGCTGCTGGTGCTGGGCCTGTGGGCCATCCTTTCTTACGGCGGCGTGGTGCCGTCGATGTTCCTGCCGACCCCAGGTGATGTGATCGCCGCCGGCGTGCGCCTGGCCGGCGACGGCACCCTGAGCAAGCACGTGCTGGCCAGCCTGGAAGTGGTGCTGATTGGCTTCGTCGTGTCGTCGCTGGTGTCGGTGCCGCTGGGCCTCTTGATGGGCAGCTTTCGCATCGTCCAGGCTTTTCTCGAGCCGCTGGTGAACTTCATCCGCTACCTGCCGGTGACCAGTTTCGTGCCGCTGTTCATCCTGTGGATCGGCATCGGCCTGGAACAGCGCGTGGCGGTGATCATCTTCGGCGTGTTCTTCCAGCAACTGGTGATGGTCGCCGACGTCTCCAAGGGCGTCTCGCGTGACCTGCTCAACGCCAGCTACACCCTCGGCGCCAGCCGCCGCGACGTGGTGCTGCACGTGCTTGGCCCGGCCTCCTTGCCGGGCATCCTCGACACCCTGCGAGTGACCATGGGCTGGGCCTGGACGTATCTGGTAGTGGCCGAACTGGTCGCCGCATCCAGTGGCCTGGGTTACATCAGCCTGAAGGCCATGCGCGGTTTCCAGGTCGACGTGATCTTCCTCGCCATCGCCATCATCGGCCTGCTCGGGCTGATCACCGACCAACTGTTCCGTCTGCTTCGACTGAGGATTGCCGCATGGGCGCAATAGCCAAAAAACCCTACGTGATGCCGGCGCTCAGCGAGTACGCCGAGGTCGCCGCGCGGCTCAAGGTGGACAACGTCAGCCTGCGCTATCAGTCGCCCAAGGGCGACACCTTCACCGCGCTCGACCGCGTCTCCTTCGAGGTACCCGACGAGCAGTTCGCGGTGATCGTCGGCCCGTCCGGCTGTGGCAAGTCGAGCTTGCTCTACCTCACCGCCGGTCTCAACGAGCCCACCGAGGGCGAGATCTACGTCGGCGGGCAGAAGGTCGACGGCCCTGGCGCCGACCGCGGCATGGTGTTCCAGGGCTACACCCTGTTCCCCTGGCTTACCGTACGGCAGAACATCGAGTTCGGCCTCAAGCGGCGCAAGCTGCCGGCCAGCGAGATTCGCACCATCGTCGAGTTCTACCTCAACGAAGTGGGCCTGGCCAAGTTCGCCGAGCATTACCCCAAGCAGCTTTCCGGCGGCATGATGCAGCGCGTCGCCATCGCCCGTGCGCTGGCCAACGACCCGCAGATTCTGCTGATGGACGAACCCTTCGGCGCCCTCGACAGCCAGACCCGTCTGCAGATGCAGCAGCTGTTGCTGCAGGTGTGGGGCAACAGCAAGAAGACCGTGGTGTTCGTCACCCACGACATCGACGAAGCCATCCTGCTCGCCGACCGCATCTACGTGATGGGCGCGCGCCCCGGGCGGATCAAGGAAATCCTCGACGTGCCCATCGAGCGCCCGCGCACCCTCGACGTGGTCATGGAGCCCGAGTTCATCCGCATGAAACGGCACATCCTCTGCCTGCTGCATGACGACATGGAAGAGGTGCATTGAGATGGAAGGTAGCTTCGATTACCTGATCGTCGGTGCCGGCTCGGCTGGTTGCGTGCTGGCCAACCGCCTGAGTGCCGACCCAGCCGTGCGCGTGTGCCTGATCGAGGCCGGCGGCAGCGACGCCAGCCCGCGTGTGCAGATACCAGCCGGCACCATCACCCTGTACAAGAGCAAGGTGTTCAGCTGGAACTACTTCTCCGCGCCGCAGAAGCACCTCGCCGGGCGTCGCCTGCACACCCCGCGCGGCAAGGCCCTTGGCGGTTCCAGCTCGATGAACAGCATGATCTACATCCGTGGCGATGCCAGCGACTACGACCGCTGGGAAGCTACCGGCTGCCCCGGCTGGGGCTGGAACGGCGTGTTGCCGTATTTCAAGAAATCCGAAGGCAACTGCCTGGGCCAGTCGCTGCACTACCACGGCACCCAGGGCGAGCTGCTGGTGGACAGGCCGCGCGACCCCAACCCGCTGTCCGAGCGCTACATCCGCGCCACCGAGCAGATCGGCCTTAAACGCAACGACGACTTCAACGGCGGCAGCCTGGAAGGCGTCGGCCTCTACAACCTCACCCAGAAGAACGCCCGGCGCCTGTCCAGCTACCGCGCCTTCGTCGCCCCGGTGCGTAAACGCGACAACCTCGTTGTGCTCACCGGCTGCGAAGTGGAGCGCCTGCTGCTCGATGGCGAGCGCGTCACGGGTCTGGAGCTGCGCCAGAACGGCCAGTGGTGCACCTTGCACTGCAGCCGCGAAACCATCCTCTGCGCCGGCGCGCTGGGCTCGCCGCATATCCTGCTGAAGTCCGGTATCGGCCCGAAGGCCGAGCTGGAGGCGGCCGGCGTGGCCTGCAAGGTCGACTTGCCGGGTGTCGGCAAGAACCTGCAGGATCATATCGACGGCACCCTCACCGTGCGTTCGAAGAGCCCGCTGTCGCTGGGTTTCTCCGTTGGCGCGCTGCCGAAGATCATCGCCTCGCCGTTCAAGTACCTGGCGCAGAAGATGGGCTGGCTGACCACCAACTACGTTGAGGCTGGCGGCTTCGCTCGTACGCCATTGGCTGGCGACCTGCCCGACGTGCAGATGCACTTCGTACCCGGCTACCGCAGCCATCGCGGCCGCCTGTTCGAGTGGGGCCACGGCTACGCCATCCACACCTGCGTGCTGCGGCCGAAGAGCATCGGCGAAGTGCGTTTGGGTGAAGGCCGCAGCCTGAATATCGACTTCAACTTCTTCAGCGACGAGCAGGACGCCCGCGTGCTGGTGGAAGGGGTCAAGCTGGCGCGCAGCATCTTGGCGCAGCCGCAGTTCGCCGATATCCGTGGTGAGGAGATGCTGCCCGGCCCGCAGGTGCAGAGCGACGAGGAACTGCTGGCGTACCTGCGCGAGAAGGCCGCCACCGTGTTCCACCCGGTGGGCACCTGCAAGATGGGCAGCGACGACGCGGCGGTGGTCACGCCCGAGCTGAAGGTGCGCGGCGTGGCCAACCTGCGCGTGGCCGACGCCTCGATCATGCCGACGCTGATCAGCGGCAACACCAACGCGCCGTGCATCATGATCGGCGAGAAGGTGGCCGATCTGATCCGCCAGGGCTGAGCCTGGCTCAGCCCGTCTTGCGCTTGCTTGCCGACAGGCGCGAGACGCCCAGCAGCACCAGCGCCAGGCCGGCGATCTGGTACAGGGTGATGGCCTCACCGAGCAGCACCCAGGCGGCGAACAGCGTCAGCACCGGGCCCAGGTTGCCGAACAGGGCGGCATGGCTGGCGCCCATGCGCTGCACGGCCAGGGCCATCCAGTAGATCGGCAGCACCGTCGACAGCAACGCCATCAGCGCGCCGTACAGCCACACTTCGCCAGGTAGGCTCGCCAGTTGCGTCGGCTCACCGCTGATGCCGTAGTGGATCAGCACCATGATCGCCGAGGAACCGCCAGCCAGCCCCGCCAGGCGCATCGAGCCGACCCGGCGAATCACCACGCCGGTGCCCAGGTAGTACAGGGCGTAGGTCACCGCGCTGGCGAACACCCAGGCGGCGCCCAGCAGGATCTGCTCGCTGTCGCCTTCCACGCGGATGTCATGCACCAGAGCGATGCTCAGGCCCAGGTAGCACAGACCCAGGGCCAGGAAGGTGCGCGGGCCCGGTCGCTCGCCCAGCGCCAGCATCTGCAACAGCAGCACCAGCGTCGGGTAGGTGAACAGGATCAGCCGCTCCAGCCCGGCGCTGATGTACTGCAGACCGTAGAAGTCGAACAGGCTCGACAGGTAATAGCCGAGCATCCCCAGCAGCAGGACGTGCGCCCAATCCTTCGCCGACAAGCGCGCTTGCCCGGTGCCACGGCTCAGCCACAGCAGCCAGGCGAACAGCGGCAGGGCCAGGCCCATGCGCAGGCTCAGCACGGTGATGGCGTCCACCGGTGCGGCGGCATAGCTGAGTTTGACGAAGATGGCTTTCAGGCTGAAGCCGGTAGCCGAGAGCACGGCGAACAGCACGCCGTTGTCCAGGCTGCGGCGGTACGAGGCGGTCAGAGCATTCATGAGCAGGGCTGCGGCAGGAAATGAGCTGTTATTCTGAGCGGAAAGCTAAGCGGCCAGAATCGCAATTTCACGAAGATGGCGTTCTGATTTGGAGAAAGCCTCATGCATTTCGACTTGCCCGACCTGCGCCTGATTGCGGCGATTGCCACCACCGGCAGCCTGAGCAAGGCGGCGGCTACCTTTCCCGTTGCCGTGTCGGCGGCCAGCACCCGCCTGCGCCTGTTCGAGGAGCGTTGCGGACTGACGCTGTTCGTGCGCGGCAGCGACGGCATGAGCCTGACCCCGGCCGGGCGCCTGGTGCTGGAGGCCTGCCAGGGTGTGCTGAAGGAGACTCGCCAGCTCAGCGATACCCTGCAGGAGCTCAAGGGCGAGCGGCGCATCACCCTGCGCCTGGCGGCGTCCACCGTGGCCAATAGCACCTTCCTGCCAGCGGCGCTCGGCCCCTTCCTGGCCGACTACCCGGAAGTGGATCTGCAACTGGCCGAGCACAACAGCAAGGACGTGCTGCAGGCGGTGCGTGAAGGCGGCATCGACATCGGCGTGTACGACGGCAACCTGCCCACCGATGACCTGCTGTCGCTACCGTTTCGTAACGACCGCCTGGTGCTGTTGGTGCCGCACGGACACGCGCTGATCGGCCAGCGCGCGGCCTCGCTGCGCGATGCGCTCAACTACCCCTTCGTCTGCCTGCCAGCCGAGCGGGCGATGCAGCGCTTCATCGAATACATGGCAGTGCGTAATGCACTGCCACTCAAGGTGCGCGTGCGCGCGCCGAGCTTCGATGCCATCGCCCAGTTGGTAGCGCAGGGCGTCGGCGTATCCATGCTGCCCGAGGTGGCCGCGACCCGCTTCGCCCAGGAGCTGCCGGTAGCGGTGGTGATGTTGGAAGATGTCTGGGCCACCCGCGAATTGCGCTTGTGCGTGCGCAGTTGGGAGGCGTTGTCGTCCCATGCACGGCAACTGGTCAGCTACCTCTCGCCCGAACGGTCAACCGGCGACAATCTGAGTGCATGACGTAGGAGCGGCTTCAGCCGCGATAATCGCCGCTCAAGAATCTCCCACCGCGAATCACTTGAAGAACTGGCTGGGCGTCAGGCCGAACTGCTTCTTGAACATGGTGGCGAAGGCGCTGGGGCTGTCGTAGCCCAGCTTCCCGGCGATGTCGATGATCTTCTCGCCCAGGGCGATGCGTTCGAGGGCCAGCAGCAGGCGGGCCTGTTGGCGCCACTGGCCGAAGGTCATGCCGGTGCCTTTCTGGAACAGGCGCTGGATGGTCTTCTCGTCCAGGCCCAGGCGGGTGCTCCAGTCGGCCAGGGTAGAGGCGTCGCCAGGGTCGTCCTGCAGCGTCGTGCAAATCCCCTGGATACGCGGGTCGGCCGGCTGCGGCAGGTGTAGCGACAGGGTCGGCAGGATGCGTAGCTCATCAAGGATCAGGCGCATCACCCGTGCCTCGCGCGAGTCGTCGGCGTAGGGCTGGGTGATGCCCACGGCTGCGCGGATCAGCTCGCCCAGCAATGGCGAGATGGCCACGGCGCGGCACTCGGTGGGCATGTCTGGCAGGCTGTCGGGGCGCACGAAAACGCTGCGCATCCGCACGCTGCCAATGCAGCGTATCGCATGCACCTGGCCGCTCGGCATCCAGATGCCGCGGCTCGGTGGCACCGTCCACTGGCTCAGTGCCGAAGTCACCACCATCACCCCGGAAATGGCGTAGATCAGCTGATGCTTGTTGCTGTGCGAGTGCGGCTCGATGACGGCGTTGAGCGGGTAATCGGTGGCGCTGCTGCTGACCAGCCAGGGGGAGGCGTCGATCTCGGCCAGCAGTTTGTCGGCTAAGCGCATGAGTGTGCCTTTTTTGCGAGGGTTATCTCCCTATCTTCGTGAGACAGGCGATTGGGCGCAGCCTAGCATAGCGCCGTTCCTCACCTCGTCCGGAAGCTTCAAGCATGTCCAGCAGTCCTGCCGCTCCCTCACTGGCCGGCGCTTCGCCCGTCAGCCAGGCCAGCCCCCTGGTGATGCGCGTGATCGGTGCCTGCGCCCTGGCGCACCTGATCAACGACCTGATCCAGGCGGTGTTGCCTGCCATCTACCCGATGCTCAAGCTCAACTACGGCCTGAGCTTCGCCCAGATCGGCCTGATCACCCTGACCTTCCAGCTCACCGCCTCGCTGCTGCAGCCGTGGGTGGGCTATCACACCGACCGCCATCCCAAGCCCTGGCTGCTGCCGGCCGGTTCAGTGTGTACCCTGGTCGGCATCCTCATGCTGGCCTTCGTCGGCAGCTTCCCGGCGATCCTCCTGGCCGCAGCATTGGTGGGTATCGGCTCCTCGACCTTCCATCCCGAGGCGTCGCGCATTGCCCGCCTGGCCTCGGGCGGTCGCTATGGCCTGGCGCAATCCACCTTCCAGGTCGGCGGCAATGCCGGCACGGCCTTCGGCCCGCTGCTGGCGGCGGCCATCATCATTCCTTTTGGGCAGGGCAACGTCGCCTGGTTCGGCCTGTTCGCCGCCTTCGCCATCGTCGTGCTGTACGGCCTGAGCCGCTGGTATCGCCACCACCTGACATTGTTCAAGCTCAAGCAGGGCGGCGTGGCTACCCACGGTTTGTCGGTCGGGCGGGTGAAGTTCGCCCTGCTGATCCTGGCGCTGCTGGTGTTCTCCAAGTACTTCTACATGGCCAGTTTCACCAGCTACTTCACCTTCTTCCTGATCGAGAAGTTCGACCTGTCGGTGGCCAGCTCGCAGCTCTACCTGTTCCTGTTCCTCGGCGCGGTGGCGGCCGGCACTTTCTTCGGCGGGCCGATTGGCGATCGTATCGGGCGCAAGCAGGTGATCTGGTTCTCCATCCTCGGCGTGGCGCCGTTCTCCCTGCTGCTGCCGCACGTCGACCTGTTCTGGACCGGCGTGCTGAGTATGGTGATCGGTTTCATCCTGGCCTCGGCGTTCTCCGCCATCGTGGTCTTCGCCCAGGAGCTGATGCCGGGCAACGTCGGCATGATCGCCGGGCTGTTCTTCGGCCTGATGTTCGGCTTCGGCGGCATCGGCGGGGCGCTGCTGGGCTACCTGGCGGACATCCACGGCATTGAAGAGGTGTTCCTGCTGTGCTCCTTCCTGCCGCTGCTGGGCATCCTCACGGCATTGCTGCCGTCCTTGAAGGCGCGTTAATTACCCGTAGGGAAAAGGAACAGGGAAGAATGAAAAATATCGATCGGATGCTGCTTGGCCTGGGTGTGTTGATACCGTTCTGGCTGTTCTTTGGGGTGCTGCTGACCGCGCTGGCCTATCCCGGTTACAGCCATCTGGATCAGGCCATGAGCCAGCTGGGGGCGCAGGGGGCACCCACCCAAGGCTTCTCGGCCTGGGTCAATAACCTGCCGCTGGGTGTGTTATTCGTGCTCTTCGCCGTTGGGGTCATGCGTCAGGTGCGAGGCTCTCGGCTGGCTCTGTTCAGCGCCGTGCTGATCTTCGTTCACGGGCTGGCCAGCTTCGCCACGGGCTACTTCGCCTGCGATCAGGGTTGCGCACCAGCACAGCCATCCTTCTCGCAGCAGATGCACAACCTGGCTGGCCTGGTGATGTTTCTCTCTCTGACCCTGGCCAGCTTGCTTTGGGCTTTTGCCAGCAGACGTCTGCTGGGGTCGCGCGGTTTCGGCTTGTTCTCCCTTGCCTGCACCGTGCTGGCTGTGGCCACTGTGGTGCTGATGGCTCAGGCGGTCGAGGCCGGGCATTCGTTTGGCCTGTATCAGCGCATCAATTACGGTATCTCGGTGATCTGGGCCGCAGGCCTGGCGCTGATGCTGTTGCGAGGTCGTTCCGGCTCCCTTCGTTTGGTTACCGCTTGAGGTGCTTCGCGATCATTGGCGCGCCAGCCGGTCTGTGCTCTGCTGAGGGCGGTTGCTGGCGGAGGCGATTTCGTTGCGTAGTAGATGCATCTGCTGGCCGAGCCATGGCTACTTGCGTGATCCGAGGGAGCCAGTGACGTGGCGCTGGCACTGCTCAGTTTTTCCAGTCAGACCAACTACTGACCGTATCGGGCGAGCGTTCTTGCATGCCTTTCGCCGGTGAATCTTAACCGACTCGCCGCCACACGCTGGCCAGCCAGGGTTGCTGGTCGCGTGGCAGGCCGGCAGGGCGGTAGTAGTGCTCCAGTTCGACGAAGCCGGCCGCGGTGAGCCGCGCGCGCCAGCGTTCGAGGTCGTGGTAGCTGCCGTAGCGTGGGCCGTTCCAGCCTTCCTGATTCTCGCCGCGTGGGTTGGAGCTGAACAGCACGCCGCCTGCCTTGAGCGCCGCGTGCAACTGGCCGAGCACGCGCGGCAGCTCCTGATCCGGCACATGGAACAGGCTGGCATTGGCGAAGATGCCGTCGAAATACGCGGCCGGCAGGTCCAGTTCGAGAAAGCTCTGCTGCCACACTTCGCAGCCGCTGTCGGCGCGCGCCATGGCGACGAATTCGGCGCAGCCATCGAGGCCGACGGCGGTATGACCAAGGCCGCTGAAGGTGCGCAGGTCACGCCCCGGCCCACAGCCGAAATCGAGGATGCGCCAGGGCTTCTCACCCTCGATATGCCGCAGCAGGGCGGCGATGTTCTGGCTCACGTCATGGTCGCGGGTGCCCTCACGAAAGCCCTCGGCGCTGCTCTGGTAGTGGGCCAGGGTGAGGGTGCTGATCTGCGCGAGTTCGTCGATGCTCAGGGGCATGGTGGGGTTCCGGCAAAAGAGTGCATTAAAACTGCTTGGCGATGCGTACGGCCAGGGCGACATGCCCTTGGTCGCCGGCACTGAACCTGCGTACCGCTTGCACAGTCCCATTTCCTGAGGGGTGTAAACCGGCTGGTTACAGTCGGGCGCCCACTATTCCAAGGAGATAACGCGATGGTTACGCACTACAAAGTCTCTGGCCACCTTGCCTGTGGCTCTCATGGTGAAAAACTGCCTTCCACCACCGAGCTGAGCAAGGTCAAATGCCGCAACTGCCGCAAGACCGAAGTTTTCACCGAAGCTCGACGTAACTCACGCAATGCCGCGCGCCGTGCAGCCCGCCGCGAGAAAGCCGCGCGTGCGGTCAACGACTGGCGCACCTCCTGGGAAGCACGCCTGACCGCCTTGCCGGGCCGTCAACGACTGCCGCGCGGCTTCGGCGATCAGGCATTCGTCTAGTCTGGAAAGGTGCAGGAGGAATTACCTCCTGCACCTGGGCGCGCTGCCAACACCTGTAGGCGCCGCGTCCCTACAGTGAGCGATCAAGGCGCTGCACCATGAGTCGCCTCGGTCGCCACTGAAGCGCCTGCCACGATTCGCCTCGATATGTTCTCCACGGTCTCAGGGTTCGATCCACGCAACAGGCTGTTCACCCATTTGCCCCGCAGCGGCGCCTTGACGTAGATTGGCCGGCTCACCTCGTCCGGCACTGGCCGGTCATGCCTCGAGATTTTCGCCGTGCCTGCTGCCCCCGTTTCCGTCTACCGGCTTCCCGGTTTCCTGCCTTTTCTCATCGCCCGCATCGTGGTGGTGTTCGCCGTACAGATCCAGGCCATCGTCGTGGCCTGGCAGGTCTACGACCTGACGCGCGACCCGCTGTCGCTGGCCTATGTCGGTCTGGCCCAGTTCATCCCCATGCTGGTGCTACTGATGCCGGCTGGCGACCTGATCGACCGCTACGACCGCAAGCTGATCCTGGTGCTCAGCTGGCTGGTCGAAGGTGTGTGCGCAGCGGCGCTGCTGTGGTTGTCGCTGAGCGGGGCGGCGGTCAGTTGGTACTACGCGGTGCTGGTGCTATACGGCTGCGGTCGCGCCTTCACCGGGCCGGCGCTGTCGAGCCTGCTGCCGCAGATCGTGCCGCGCGAGCGCCTGGCCGCAGCCATCGCCGCCAACAGCATGATCATGCGCGGCGCGACCATTTCCGGCCCGGTGATCGGCGGCGGCCTGTACGCCATCGGTGGTGGCGGGCTGACCTACTCGGTGTGCCTGGCCTGCTTCCTCGCCGGCTGTGTGCTGATGCTGCGGGTGCCCGTGCGCTACGCGGAAAAGATGCAAGCGCTGGAAGCTACCGCCTGGGCGCGTTTTACCGCCGGCATCCACTTCATTCGCACGCGGCCGATCATCCTCGGCACTATCTCGCTGGATCTGTTCGCCGTACTGCTCGGCGGCGTGATCGCGCTGCTGCCGATCTACGCCCAGGAGGTGCTGGAAGTCGGACCGACGGGGCTGGGTCTGCTGCGCAGCGCCATGGCCATCGGCGAGGTGTCGGTCGGTTTGTACCTGAGCATGAAACCGTTCAACCGCCATGTCGGCCTGGTGATGTTCGGCGCGGTGGCGCTGTTCGGCGTGGCCAACCTGGTGTTTGCCCTGTCCAGCCTGTTCTGGCTGTCGTTCGCCGCGCTGGTGGTGGCCGGTGGCGCGGACATGGTGAGCATGTACATCCGCTCATCCTTGGTGCAGTTCTCCACGCCGGACACCATGCGCGGTCGGGTCAACGCGGTGAACATGCTGTTCATCGGCTCTTCCAACGAGCTGGGCGAATTCCGCGCCGGCACCAGCGCCGCCTGGTTTGGCGTGGTGCCGGCGGCGCTGATCGGTTGCGCCTGCACCCTGACCGTGACCGGCGGCTGGATGCTCGGCTTCAAGAGCCTGCGCAAGGTGAATCGCTTCGAGGATGCGTCGCCAAGCAAGGTGGGCTAGCGAGAGCAGGCACTGGAGCAGTTTGGTCACCAACGCGGGTGTCAGGTTTCGCGGCTGAAGCCGCTCCTACGGGACCTGCCTTGTTCCGTAGGGTGCGCCGTGCGCACCGCGGTCGAACCGAGTGCCCTGACTACCCTAGACGCGCCCGCGTAACGAGGCGAACCCCGACTACCCCAACCGTAGCAGCGGCCTGAGCTTCAAACCAAGCACCGTGCCAACCAGGCAGAACAGACCAAACACCCAGCCCGACGCCGCGCCAGCCATCACCCCGGACAGCAGCGTGCCCACCGTGCAGCCCAACGCCAGCAGGCTGCCCCAACCCAGCAGCACGCCACCAAGCAGGCCGCGTAGCCAGTCGCGCGGTGCGCCGCTGCTAGGGCGGAAGTCGCCGGCGGCCAGGGCGCTGGCCCAGGCCGCGATCACCAGGCCAATCACGAACAGGCCGTTGTTCGACAGCAGCGTTTCCTTGATCACCGTGGCGCAACCGGAAAAACCATCCAGCCCCTCCAGGCGCTCGGGTAGCCAGCCCAGAGCGTCCGCGCTGGTACGCGCCAGGCTGCCCAGCTCGGCCGTCACCCCCAGCGGTGCGACGCGAAAATAAGCCAGCACTGCCAACCCGCCAATCAGCACGCCGCCGATCCAGGTTGGCCAGCGTGCGCCGAACAGCAATGACCACAGCCCGCGAACCTGTGCCGGGCTACTCGCTTGGCGATAACGCAGCAGCCAGGCAGCGAGCGCGCCAAGCAGGATCAGTTGCAAGAGCAGCGAACCGCCATAACCGAGCTTGCCCGGCAGCCACAGCACCGGCGCCTCCTGCAGGGCGGCCAGGTACAGCGGATTCCAGCTGAGAAAGCCGAGAGCGAAGCCAAGCAGGGCGCCCGCAAGTGCAGCCAGCGAGGCGAAGTTGCCTTCACCGAGGCGGTACAGATGCGCGCTGATGCACGAGCCGGAGATCGCCATGCCGAGGCCGAACACCGTGGCGGCCAGCGCCAACACCCAGCTCAGCGGGCCGATATGGGCATCTGGTGGCACCCGTCCACCGCTGGGATCGGGCAGGAAGGCGCCGAACACCGCGTGGTAGCAAAGGGTGCCGACCGCCAGAGCGGCGAGCAGCCCGAGCAGGCCGTCCGGTATGCGGCGTTCGACGAAGTCGCGCGTCACGCAGAAGAAGCAGAAGCGTGAACGCTGTAACAACAAGCCGAACAGCGCGCCGCTGGCCAGCGAGTAACTGAAGGCGCGGCCCTGGTTACTGCTATCGGACAGGTGCCAGATGAAGGCGATCAGGGCGAGGGCAAGAAGGCCGGCCAAAGTGATAGGCAGCGCTGCGCGATTGGAAGAAATACTGGCGGTCATGGGTTGTCCTTTCCGACCGTGATGACGAAAGCGGCCCTGTGCGTCAGGCCAGGGCCGTGTTTTGCGTGACTGACGTTTGTTATGTAGGAGCGGCTTCAGCCGCGAAAATCGCGGATAAATCCGCTCCTACAGGAAGCTTCAGATGTAGGGTGCGCTGTGCGCACCGCGGTGCCAGCGCTGCCGTCATTGGTGCGCGCGGCCTAGGCGGCCCCGTGACACCCTACAAAAGCCATCCGCGCAAGGCGGCAGTCTTAGAACCTGTTCACGATCTCGCGAGCTAGAGCCATACAAGGCAAAAACAGGCGAGGAAGCGGAGTTTACGAGCTGTAAATGAGCATTCCGAGCCTGTTTTTAACGCAGTAGGGCCGACGCGCAGCAGATCGTGAACAGGTTCTTAGAGGGCTTACTTGCCACCCCAGACGGTGCCGGCCACGTTCACCACCGGCACGCCCACGGCATTGCCGTATTCGGTCCAGGAGCCGTCGTAGTTGCGCACGTCGTAGCCGAGGATTTTTTTCAGGGCGAACCAGGTATGGCTGGAGCGCTCGCCGATGCGGCAGTAGGTGATGATCGGCTTGCTGTCGTCGATGCCTACCGCGCCGTAGACTTTCTTCAGCTCCTCGGCCGATTTGAAGGTGCCGTCAGCGGCTACCGCCTGGCCCCAGGGCACGTTCACTGCACCCGGTACATGGCCGGCGCGCACGGCCAGCTCCTGCACGCCTTGCGGGGCGAAGACCTTGCCGTTGTATTCGTCCGGCGAACGGATATCCACCAACTGCACGTCGCTGCGTTTTTCGGCGGCGGCCAGTACGTCCGGGAGGAAGGCGCGCAGATCCTTGTTGGCTGCCTTCACGGTCACGTTACCAGTAGTCGGCGTGCTGGCGCGGCTGTCCAGGGTGCGGCCTTCGGCTTCCCACTTGGCGCGGCCACCGTCGAGCAGCTTGACGTTATCGACGCCGTACACGTCGAACACCCAGGCGCCCCAGGCAGCGAACCAGTTGTTGTTGTCGCCATAGAGAATGGTGGTGCTGTCGTCATTTACCCCGGCCTTGCGCAGCAGTTGCTGGAAGGCTTCCTGGCTGGCGATGTCGCGGCGTACCGGGTCGACCAGGTCGCTGTGCCAGGCGAAATTCACCGCGCCGGGGATATGCCCGCGTTCGTAGACGCCGGGCACCACGCTGACTTCGATGATGCGTACCTTGGGGTCTTTCAGATTCTTTTCCAGCCAGTCGGTGCTGACCAGGTATTGGCTGGCGGCATGCGCCGTGACCGTTTGCAGCAGGGTGGCGGCGGCCAGTAGACCGGCGCCGAGGAGAGTCTTGATCGTCATGGGTGCGACCTCTTGAGAGTTGGCAGTTGTGCGGCCGAGCCGCCTTCGTCGTGGTGGACCATCGTGGTTTCCTTGCAGGGTTCCTGTGGCGTTGACCTCCTTGTCAGCTGTACAGCGATGGCTGCGGGCCCTGGCCGCTGAGCAGCCAGTGGCCGAGGTCGCGCACCTTGTAGTCGATGGGATCGTGCAGGCTGTGCACGCGCACGTTGCGCCAGAAACGGTCGAAGCCGTGGCGCGAGCTGGTGGCGCGGGCGCCCATGGCTTCGAAGATCTGGCTGGTGACATCGAGGGCGGCACGCACCGCCACCACCTTGGCCTCGCTGATGGCCAGCGCCACCTCGGTGCGTTCGGCGGCGGTCAGTGCCGGTTTTTCCCAGGCGACTTGCAGGCGCTGGGCGGCGTGTTCGGCCAGCGGCAGGGCGCTGCGGTAGCGCAGCCACAGTTCGCCGTAGCGCTGCTGGATGAAGGGATCGTCGCTGGCAGTGGCCACGCCCGATGCCGGCCAGGCGCGGCTCTGCTCGCGGGTGTAGCGCAGTGCCGCGTCCAGCGCGCCCTGGGCGTTACCCAGGTAGAGCTGGGTGAGGATCAGCTGCGACAAGCAGGCGCGCAGGGTGGTGCGTGGGCTGGGGCCGACCTGGCCGAGCAGCTCGCTGGCGTCGACGAATACCTGCTCGAACTGCACTGTGCCACTGTCGGTCTGGCGTTGGCCGAAGCCGTCCCAGTCGCTGTTCACCGCCAGGCCCTCGCGCTGGCTGGGCAGCACGATGAACACGCGGTCCTCCGGGTTCTTGCCGCGCGGTGCGCTGATCACCAGCGCGTCGGCACCGAGTGCGCCGGAGCAGAACGACTTGCTGCCATTGAGCTCGTAATGCTCTTCGCGTGGGCTGAGCTTGAGGCCGGTGTCACGACCGTTGGTGGCGTTGCCCCAAAACCAGCGCTCCTGCACCGTGCGCGTCAACCAGTGGCGCTGCTGATCGGGGTTGCCGAACAGCAGGATGGTCGCCACCTGCAGGTGCTGGAAGGCGAACAGGTGGGCCAGCGAGCTGTCCACCGCCGCCAGGTAGCGCACGATGCGGTAGATCTCCGGCCAGGCCACGCCCTGGCCGCCGTACTGCTGCGGCACGGCCAGGGTCAGCAGGCCGCTGTCGCGCAATAGCTCGCGTTCGGCCTGGGCACTGCCGCCGGCACGATCCCGCTCCACCGCGCTGACCGCCAGGCGCCGGGCCAAGCGTTCGACCTTGGCCGTGCGGCTGCCGAAGTTCACGGGGAACAGGTGCGCGGCGAACAGCGGCTCGTCACGCAGGCTGGGGTGCAGACGGGCTTCGGCACTCATTGCGGGCTCCAGATGCTCACTTCGCGGGCATCCACCGAGGTCGGTAGCAGGCTGGCGCCGTAGAAGGCATCGGCGATCTTTTGCTGCTCGACCAAGCTGTCCGGCTGCACCAGGCGCACCAGGCGCACCAGGTAGCTGCGTTTGGCGTTGGCTTTCTCGACGATGGCCGGGTCTAGGTTGCCCCACAGTGGGCCGAGGATTTCAGCCGCTTGGCGCGGGTTGGCGCGCAGCCAGTCACCGGTCTTCACCAACTCGGCGAACACGGTCTGCAGCACCTGCGGGTGGCTCTTGGCGAAGGTGGCGCTGGTCAGGTAGTAGCGCTGGTAGTCGGCCAGGCCCTTGCCGTCGGCGAGGATGCGCGTCGGCAGCTGTTGCTGGGCGCCGCTGAGGAAGGGCTCCCAGGTGACCCAGGCGTCCACCTTGCGGTTCTCGAAAGCAGCGCGTCCGTCGGCTGGAGTCAGGTAGGCCGGTTCGATGTCGCTGAATTTCAGGCCAGCCTTGTTTAGCGCGGCGATCAGCAGGTAGTGCACGCCAGCCGCCTTGGTCACGGCGACCTTCTTGCCCTTGAGGTCGGTCAGGGTTTTGATCGGCGAATCCTCGCGCACGATGATCGCCTGGGCGCTGGGGGAGGGCGCTTCCTGGGCGAAATAGGCGAGGTCGGCGCCGGCAGCCTGGGCGAACACCGGCACGGTGTCGGCGACATCGGCGGAGAGGTCGATATTGCCGACGTTGAGCGCCTCCAGCAGCGGCTGACCGTTGGGGAATTCGTGCCAACTGACGCTGATGTCCTGATCGGCAAGTGCTTTCTCCAGGGTGCCCTGGCTCTTCAGTAGGCTGATCAGCGTGGAGGATTTCTGGTAGCCGATGCGCAGTTGCTCGGCGGCCTCGGTGAGTGGGGCGGCGAGCAGGCCAATGGCCAGCGAGGCGGCGATCAGTGTGCTGCGTTTGGAATAGGTGTTGGGCATGGCGGCTCTCGATACGAACACGTGCCGGCCATGGGGTTGCGGCGGATCACGCGTACTTCAGTGTTGAGGGAAAGAAGTCCGGTGATCCGGTGGAGAGAAGCTAGACGATATAAAAACTGGTTGTTAAATAATTTTTAGGAATTAGCTAAGGCCAGTTTGTCAGGCGCAGCAGTGGCCTTGTGCGGGCTGGCGGAGCAAGCCGTCAGGAATGGCTCGCAGGATTCGCGGATGAATCCGCTCCTACGGACCGAGTTGCATCGGGATCAGGGTCATATTCCTTTTAGTTACTACAAAGTGAAAAATAATTCTTTTTAGGGATTAACGTTCGTCTCGTAGATTAGCCAGCAGCCGACAGCGGACCACCGCATCGGGCCCGAATCAGGGGCTCTTTTGCCAATCCGCCGAGACCAGCGCCATGTCCGCTGTCCTGCCGAGCCCCTGTGCAGTGCCAACCCCAGAACAGCACACAAAGCACTTGGAGCATCGAGCATGAAAAAATCCACCCTGGCCTTGGCCGTCACGCTGGCCGCCATCGCCAACCAGGCCACCGCCGCCGGTTTCATCGAAGACAGCAAGGCCAGTCTCGGCCTGCGCAATTTCTATTACGACCTGAACAACAAGAACACCGCCAACAACAACGGCGAGGCGCAAGAGTGGGGGCAGGGCTTCATCTTCAACTACAGCTCCGGGTTCACCGAAGGCACCGTCGGCTTCGGCCTCGACGCCATCGGCCTGCTGGGCGTCAAGCTGGACTCCGGCGGCAGCGCCGGCAAGGCCGGCCGTGACCGTACCCCCGGCCAACTCTTCCCGCTGGAGCGCGATGGCAGCGCCGTGGACGACTACAGTAAGGCCGGCGTGACCGCCAAAGTGCGCCTGTCCAAGACCGAGGCGCGCATCGGCACCCTGCAGCCGAAGCTGCCGGTGGTGACCTTCAACGACGGTCGCCTGCTGCCGCAGATCTTCGAGGGCGGGCAGATCACCTCCAACGAAATCGACGGTCTGACCCTGACCGCCGGCCAGTTGGAAAGCACCAAGACCCGCAGCTCCACCGACGACATCGCCCTGCGTATCGCCGGCGCCACCGGCGACGCCGACACCAACAAGTTCTACTTCGCCGGTGGTGACTACAAGCCGACCAAGGACCTGACGCTGCAGTACTACTACGGCAACCTGGAAGACTTCTACAAACAGCACTTCCTTGGCCTGGTGCACAACTGGGCCATCGGCCCGGGCTCGCTGAAGACCGACCTGCGCTACTTCGACAGCGGCTCCAACGGCAAGAACGGCAGCGCCTCCGGCCGTGCCGATGGCTACCGCAGCGCCGGCTACTGGCGTGCCGGCGACAGCAGCACCGGCGAGGTCGACAACCAGACCTGGAGCGCGCTGTTCACCTACACCCTGGGCAGCCACTTCGCCAGCCTGGGCTACCAGCAGGTCGAAGGCGACAGCGCCTTCCCGTTCCTCAACCAGGGCGGCGGCTCCTCGTCCTACCTGATCACCGACCGCCAGATCGGCAAGTTCGCCAGCGCCGGTGAGCGCACCTGGCTTGCCGAGTACGGCTATGACTTCACCAAGCTGGGTGTGCCGGGCCTGAAGGCCAGCGTCGCTTACCTCAAGGGCGACAACGTCGATTCCGCCAACGGTGACCTGAAAGAGTGGGAGCGCGACTTCCGCCTCGACTACACCCTGCAGGACGGCCCGCTGAAAGGGCTCGGCGTGTCCTGGCGCAACGCAACCCAGCGCGGCAACGTCGCCACCGATGCTGACGAGAACCGCCTGATCCTGAGCTACACCCTGACATTGCTCTGATCCACTAACCCAGTTGTGACATCTCCTGACCGGCCCGCCAACGGGCCGGAAGGCTGTTCTTCCACTAGGAGATGACCATGAAGAAGAATTCTTTGCGCGTTGGCCTGGCGGCCTTGTTCGCCGCCTGGTTGCCGACCGTCGTACACGCCGCACCGCCAAAAGAAGTCCGCCTGGACTACGCCTACTACGCCCCCACCAGCCTGGTGCTCAAGCAACAGGGCTTGCTGGAAAAAGCCCTCGCGCCGCAGGGCATCGCCGTCAAATGGGTATTCAGCCAGGGCAGCAACCGCTCGTTGGAATACCTCAACGGCGGCAGCACCGATTTCGCCTCCACCGCCGGCCTGGCCGCCGTGCTCAGCCGCGCCAACGGTGCGCCGATCAACACCGTCTATGTCGCCAGCCGCCCGGAGTGGACAGCGCTGGTGGTGCCCAAGGACTCGCCCATCCAGTCGCTGGCTGATCTCAAAGGCAAGAAGGTCGCCGCCACCAAAGGCACAGACCCCTTCCTGTTCCTCCTGCAGAGCCTGCAGAAGGCCGGGCTGGACAAGAACGCCGTGGAAATCGTCCATCTGCAACACCCCGACGGTCGCGTTGCCCTGGAGCGCGGCGACGTGCAGGCTTGGGCCGGGCTTGACCCGCTGATGGCGGCCAGCGAGTTGCAGGCCGGTTCGCGCCTGCTTTACCGCAACCGCGACTTCAACAGCTACAGCGTGCTCAGCGTCACCGAGACCTTCGCCAAGCAGCAGCCCGAGCTGATCAAGCAGGTGATCGCCGCCTACGAGCAGGCGCGCCAGTGGGCCATCGCCAACCCCGATGCCCTGGCCCAGTTGCTCGCCGACGAAGCCAAGCTGCCGCTGGAAGTGGCCAAGCTGCAACTGTCGCGCACCGACTTCAGCAACTCGCAGCCGGGCGCCGAACACATCAAGGCGCTGAAAGCCGCCGCCCCCATCCTGCTCGACGAGCAACTGGTGCGTCCCGGCACCGACGTAGCCCAGGTGGTCGACCAACTGATCCAGCCGCAACTGGCCGCTCAGGTGATCGGCAGCAACGTGGCCAAGGCGGGGAACTGACCGATGGGCGCGCTCAACCTCGTCATCGGTCGCTGGGCTGAACGGCTCCCCAGCTGGCGGCCGGCACTGACCGACCTGCGCGGTTGGGTGGTGCCCCTGCTGCTCCTGGCCCTGCTGGAAACCCTGGTGCGCAGCGGCGTATTGCCCGCGCACCAGATGCCCGCGCCGAGCCAGGTGGCGCAAACGCTGTACCTGCTGGCACAGAGCGGCGAGTTGTGGCGGCATCTGAACGCCAGCTTGCTGCGCGTCGGCGCCGGTTTTGCCATCGGCGCCGCGCTGGCCATCGTCATCGGCACCTGGGTGGGCCTCAGCCGCCGCGCCGAAGCCTATCTGGAGCCGACCTTCCAGGCGCTGCGGGCGATTCCCAGCCTGGCATGGGTGCCTTTGCTGCTGCTCTGGTTGGGCATCGACGAAACGCCGAAGATCGTGCTGATCGCCCTCGGCGCCTTCTTCCCGGTGTACCTGGCGCTGCTCGCCGGCATCCGCAATATCGACCGCAAACTGGTGGAAGTGGGCCGGCTCTATGGTCTTTCCTCCCTGGCGCTGGTGCGTCGTATTCTTTTGCCCGCTGCGCTGCCGAGCCTGTTCACCGGCCTGCGCGGCGCGCTCAGCCTGAGCTGGATGTTCCTCGTCGCCGCCGAACTGATCGCCGCCACCCGTGGCCTCGGCTACCTGCTCAGTGATGGCCGGGAAACCTCGCGACCGGATCTGGTGATCGCCGCGATCCTGCTGCTGGCACTGCTCGGCAAACTCAGCGACAGCCTGCTCAAAGCCTGGGAAACCCGAGCCCTGCGCTGGCGCGACAGCTTTCAGGGTGGGGAGGGCGGAGCATGAGTGCGCTGCTGAAACTGCAGAATATCCACAAGGCCTTCGCTGACGTGCGTGTGCTCGAAGACGTCAGCCTGAGCCTGGCGGCTGGCGAAGTGGTCAGCCTGCTCGGCCCCTCCGGCTGCGGCAAGAGCACCCTGCTGCGCATCGCCGCCGGATTGGATCAGGACTGCCAGGGCGGGCTGGAACTCAACCCGCTGCTCAACTTCGGCCGTGGCAGCGGCATTGGTGTGGTGTTCCAGGAACCCCGGCTGATGCCCTGGCTCAGCGTGGCGCAGAACGTCGGCTTCGCCGATGGCTGGGTGGCTGACGACGCGTGGGTGCAGCAACTGCTGCGTGACGTCGGCCTGCACGGGCGTGGCGACGCGCTGCCCAAGCACCTCTCCGGCGGCCAGGCCCAGCGCGTGGCCATCGCCCGTGCCCTGTACGGCAAACCGCAGGTGCTGCTGGATGAGCCCTTCAGCGCGGTGGACGCCTTCACCCGCATGAAACTGCAGGATCTGGTTGTGGAACTGGCGGCTCGCTACGAGATCGCCGTGCTGTTGGTCACCCATGACCTCGACGAAGCCTTCTACCTCAGCGACCGCGTGCTGATCCTCGGTGGCACGCCAAGCCGCCTGCAACGCGAACTGGCCGTACCCCTGACCCGCCCCCGCGACCGCCGCTCGGCGGAGCTGGCCTACCTGCGCGGCGAAGCGCTGACCGAGCTGTACCAGTCGCACGTGCTGTAAACGAACTCTTCAAGGTGGAGTACTTTTTCGGGCCGTAAGGCCCGATTTTTTGCCTGCGTCGCGCGCACCTGTTCGGCGTAGCCCGGATGCAATCCGGGGGCCTCGTTTGCGAGAGATGGCGGGATATTGCGGGCATGAAACCGATGCGTTCATTCGCTGGTAAGGGGGATTTTCTGCCGTAGGGTGCGCCATGCGCACCTGGCTTCGGGCGGTTGCAACGATCGTCAAGGAATCTCCCCTTTCTATCGCCGATGCGGCACAGGGCTATTAGGTCATCTGTGTTATGGCCGACCTTCCTGCACGTCCCTATCCTCCTCTGTTCACGGTTCTGTCCGTGGCTTCTCTCCTGCAACGAAAAGGATCCCGTTTGCGCTATGGACGGATCGAATCAAGGATATCCATCATGAACAAGACAACTCTCACTGCCGCGGCAGCCCTTTCTCTGATCCTGCTGGCAGGGTGTGGTGGGCGCACGCCGCTGGACTATGAGACGGGCACCTACATCGCCCCTGAAACGGTGCAACAACTGAAGAGCTCCAGTGCCTCTCAGGATGAAGTCGTCAAGCAGATTGGTTACCCGAACGCCAAGTCGGAGTTGAGCGGCAAGGAAATATGGAAATACGACTACAGCCTGATCACCGCCTTGCCGGGCGCGCCCAACAAGAATGAATCGACCGTGTTCGAGTGGAGCAAGGCCGGCAAACTGCTGGACGCCTACAAGACCAATGGCGGTGCCGGCTCCAATGGCAACCCCCTGCTGAAAGCGGCCGGTATGTAAGCGACACATACCGCCCCATGAAAAACGCCCGATAGATCGGGCGTTTTTCATGGGGCGCAGAACGGTCGGGAGAGGAGGCAAATTTATTTTGCAATTCGATCCTGATAGCCCCCCGCATTTTTACCTTGGGGTGCGCTGTTTTGAACACTCACAGGTTGCAAAGGCCGTCGACAAATCTGTTCCCTTCTCTTCTGAGCAGCACTTGCGTTGGCTCGACGGGGAATCATCCAGAGGCCACGAAGCGTCTGGGCTACCGCCTTTGCGGGCGTGACTTTCACTCGGAAAGAGGGGGATTTATTCTCGGCTGGGAGACAGTTAAATAAATCTGCTCCCTTTATTTTATGAGCTTGTGACGGATGGGGCTTCATAAGCGTTAAATATCCAAGCTTTTATCTCACTTGCAATTGGGGAGATAAAAAATGTTTCTATTGCAGTGGTTGCAAGGTCAAAATTGGTGTTTCTTTCTCCGCGTGTAAGGAGAAGTCCGGTTCTGCGAAGCCGAACCAATAACGCAATGACCAATTCGCGCTCAAGACTTGTTTTAGTCATAAGGTAATTGACTTGATGGTTGTTTTGTTTTCTGTCTTGGGCCTCTGTGTCGCCGTGATCTCGCTCATAATTATATAAGTGATAAAGTAGGTTTAGCTCTCTCTCTGAGAGCTCATCAATTATGGATAAAACCTCTTGATAGGCATCAGGCTCTCTATTGACTCTTCCAGAATTGCTGCCATCAATGAACAAGTTAAGCAGGAAATTAAATTTATGCTGAGAGGATGCTTTCATGAGCGCATGCTCTGTTGCTAAATAAGCAGATATGAATTCATCAGATTCCATCTGATGTGAGCCAATTTTTAATAATCCATTGTCGAGAGCGCGGAGTATTGCGTTTCGATGTCTTTCTTTATACTTTTAAATTCCAGCTTTAGCTAAAAATCTAACAATTACTGTTGTAGGCTCAAAGTGTTCAAGTCGCATATGGTTACTCGGTCACGAAAAGATCATAACGTTGGACGTAACCGGCTGACGAAAAGCGCAGCTTTTTGGCAGTCCGGTTGAAGGACTTGTTATGCATCGTTATTTGGCTCAACTTTCCACGTCATTCGATTACGCGACCCTCCTTCCACATCAAAGTGTTGAACTCGACACCGCTTATCTGCAGGGTGCTCCACGATAGCCACATGATCCAGCGATAGGTCTTTTGCAATGATGTAGCAAAATCGCCCCATGTATGGTTTGCCAACCAAGTGATCACAGTCACCGTATTCAGAGCCACAGATTGAGCACTCTTGCTCTCCCACAATCATCCCAGAACTAATGAACACTTGAGGCGGAAAAACAAGATGCTCTATCGCCTCTAGCTTCCGGTTGTGTTCTGCGAGGTGGGCAAACCCAGGGTGTGCACGAACTGCATCAATCGAAGCCATCTGCGCCGTAACCAGTTCGTCCCATGCGGTATCTGGCTTGCCCTCTTTCAGCAACAGCCACATCCTTAGTTCCGCAACCAGAGCCGATGTGACACAAGTGCACCCAAGCAATAGGTTCGCATAGTCTTCATTTTCATTCTCGATGGCAGTCGCCATTTCGGAGGCAATTGACTCACTAAATACCATGAGATTTTCAATGGCTTCCTGTTGCAAGGTGCTGTCTCGGGCAATAGAGAGAAATACTTCGGCTTCTTTTACCTTTATGTTGAACGAGGAAACGAACGGGGAAAGATTGTTATTCATCTGAAGCAGCCTTAATGACTTCCGGCAAATCCTTCAACCCCTCTGGCGGACCTTTGTAAGTTATCTTCTTGCAGATTTTGCTTTTTGATCGCTCTACCACAATATCCATTTGCACCTGATTTTCACCGCTCATGCCCTTAAAGAAGTCGGTGGCATAGTTTGCAATGACACTAAGCGCGACGGATAAATAGGAGGCATTTTGTGAGAGTACGCCAACAGACACAAACAGCGTTGGAGCCACCCATTCGAAGGCATTGTTTTGGATATATGGAGAGCGTTGCTCCTTGGAAAGCAATTCGTCTAATGGAACACTAGATGTTCTCAATAGCGTCCTGACAGTCGCGCTTTCAGAGACCTGGCGAAAGGTGGAAATATCGGACGCCGTTTCAAAGTTGGACGGGAGCAAAGCCAACCCAGCCGGACTGAGGCAACCTAAGTCGCTAATCCGCTGACGAACGTCGATGTATTCCGAGATGGTTGTAGTCATAGCGTGGTTCAACCTTGAGATGCATAACTATCAATTAGGCGACACGGCTGTCGCGTTTGCCCACGACAGCTGTCGCATAACCTTCCTTGTCGTCCTGCAAGTCCTTGTCTGGCCTGAGGATGCTCGCGGCAAACGCGACAGCACTCAGGGAGAAACGCGACATGGATGACGGCAAGCCCAAGCTGCTGGATCGACTGTGCCAGCAGATTCACGCCCGAAACTAGTCCATCCAAGGCGAGCCTGTCCATGCTGGCTGGGCAAAATGCCATTGCGCCTACGTCGCTATCGGTATCCGCCTGGAAGGGCAGGAATCGAGGCATCCCTTACCACCCACAGAAGCTGTTGGCAGAGCTGTGGATAACCTTTGCAAAAGCGCTCTGCGCCTAGCATTCAAGCGGGCCTCGGCAGGCCGTTCAGTTTTTATCCAATGCCGCTCTGTTGGCGTTATCGCCAGGTGGAATATCAATTTTAATCAATCACTTGGCTCGTTTTTTTAACAGTAGTGCAGGGCGAGGGCGTGTTTGCGAGTGTCGTGCACAAAATCTGGGGAAAGTGCTGTGGATAAGATGCGGGAAAACTCGTCCAGGCCAGGTGGGGCAAGGGCTGCGTGGGGCTGGTTGTTTTTCGTTCGGTGTCGCGCGGTTGTCATGTCTCGCAGCTATAGTGGCCGGTCGATTTCAGTTGCTGGAGCCTTTCGATGTCCGAGCCCCCCGAGCGTCCCGCCCCGGTCAGTTTGCTGCATGCCTTCTGGTTCTGGCTGAAGCTGGGGCTGATCAGTTTCGGTGGGCCGGCGGGGCAGATTTCGATCATGCATCAGGAGTTGGTGGAGAAGCGTCGCTGGTTGTCCGAGCGGCGTTTTCTGCATGCGCTGAACTATTGCATGTTGCTGCCCGGGCCGGAGGCGCAGCAGTTGGCGACTTATATCGGTTGGCTGATGCACCGTACCTGGGGTGGGGTGATCGCTGGGGCGCTGTTCGTGCTGCCGTCGCTGTTTATTCTGATCGCGCTGTCCTGGGTCTATCTGGTGTTCGGCGATGTGCCGCTGGTGGCGGGGATCTTTTATGGCATCAAGCCGGCGGTGACGGCCATCGTGCTGCAGGCCGCCTGGCGCATCGGCGGGCGGGTGTTGCAGAACGCCTGGCTGTGGGCCATCGCGGCGGCGGCTTTCGTCGCCATCTTCGCGCTGCAACTGCCGTTCCCGCTGATCGTGCTGGGTGCGGCGCTGCTGGGCTACATCGGTGGGCGACTGGCACCGCAGCACTTCGCGGTCGGCGCTGGGCATGGCGAGGCGGGCGGGGCACATTCGCCGGCGCTGATCGATGACGACACGCGCCTGGCGCACACGCATTTTCGCTCCAGTCGCCTGGCGCTGATCCTGCTGGTCGGTGCGCTGCTCTGGCTGTTGCCGATGGGCCTGTTGACCCTGGCATTCGGCTGGCAGGGCACGTTGACGCAGATGGGTTGGTTCTTCACCAAGGCGGCGTTGCTGACCTTCGGCGGTGCCTATGCGGTATTGCCTTATGTGTATCAGGGCGCCATCGAGCATTACGGCTGGCTGACGCCTCGGCAGATGATCGATGGCCTGGCACTGGGTGAAACCACGCCGGGGCCGCTGATCATGGTGGTGGCGTTTGTCGCCTTCGTCGGTGCCTTTGGCCAGCCGGTGTTCGGTGGTGATTCGGCCTTCGCCAGCGGTGCGCTGGCGGCGGTGCTGGTCACCTGGTTCACCTTCCTGCCGTCATTTCTGTTCATCCTCGCTGGCGGGCCGCTGGTGGAGTCGACCCACGGAAAGTTGAAATTCACCGCGCCGCTGACGGGCATCACCGCCGCTGTGGTTGGGGTGATCCTCAACCTGGCGCTGTTCTTCGGTTATCACGTGCTCTGGCCCGAGGGCTTCGCTGGTGCGTTCGATTGGGTGTCGGCGTTGATTACCCTCGGTGCGGCGCTGGCCCTGTTCGCTTTCAAGCGCGGGGTGATCGAGACCATTGCGGGGTGCGCTGTAGTCGGGCTGGTGGCGCATCTGTTGGTTTGATGGATGGGCTTAGCATCGCTTGGTGGGTTACGCGGCGCTTGAGATTGGGCGTGGCTGTTTGAGCGGTGTTCTGCGCCGCTAAACCACCCTACGGGAGCTGCGTTCCTGCAGTCGCAGCCGCGACACCGAATAAGTCGCCGCTGAAGCGCCACTGCTTCAATACGATTTCTTTACGCCCCGGGCGCGGGGCGGCAATCGAATTTTTACGGGCAGCCTTTCGACAATGCTCGCGAGCGGATTCCCCGCATCGTGGAGCTTTGTAGATGAACGCAATCGATGGTGTGTCGCTGATCCTGGTGGTCGGCCTCTTCGCCTACCTGCTGGTGGCCCTGCTCACCGCCGGGCGTGGTTGAGGAGACGGCCATGCATGACTACGACTGGCTGCTGCTGGCAGCCTTTTCCCTGCTGGTGCTGGTACCGGCACCTTTTCTCGGGCGCTATTTCTACCGCGTGATGGAGGGCCAGCGCACCTGGCTCAGCCCGGTGCTGAAGCCGGTGGAGCGCCTGTGCTACCGCGTGGCGGGCGTCGACCCGCAGCAGGAGCAAAGCTGGCGCGGCTACGCCCTGGCGCTGTTGGCCTTCACCCTGGTCTGCCTGCTGGCGCTGATGAGCATTCTGCTGCTGCAGGGCGGCTTGCCACTCAACCCGCAGCAGGTGGCGGGGATGAGCCTGCCGCTGGCGTTCAACACGGCAGTGAGCTTCGTTACCAACACCAACTGGCAAGCCTACAGCGGTGAGGCGCAGCTTAGTTATTTCAGCCAGATGCTCGGCCTCGGCGTGCAGAACTTCGTCAGCCCGGCAGTGGGCCTGGCGGTGCTGGTGGTGCTGTGCCGGGGCCTGGCGCGGCAGTCCAGCGACCGCCTGGGCAATTTCTGGGTGGATATCACCCGCGCCGTGCTCTACGGCCTGTTGCCGCTGTGCCTGGTGCTGGCCGTGCTGCTGGTATGGCAGGGCGTGCCGCAGAACTTCAGCGACTACGTGTCGGCCACCACTCTGCAGGGCAGCGAGCAGACCTTGCCGATGGGGCCGGCAGCCAGCCAGATCGCCATCAAGCAACTGGGCACCAATGGCGGTGGCTTCTTCGGCGTCAACTCGGCGCACCCGTTCGAGAACCCCACGGCGCTGAGCAACCTGCTGGAGCTGGCGTCGATCCTATTGATCCCGGCGGCGCTGGTGTTCACCTTCGGCCATTACGTGCGTGACCTGCGCCAGAGCCGGGCGATCCTCGCCAGCATGCTGCTGCTATTCATCATCGGTCTGGGCGTTTGTGCCTGGGCGGAGCTGCAACCGAACCCGGCGCTGGCGGGGTTGCCTATCGAGCAGGTGGGCTCGCTGGAGGGCAAGGAGGCGCGCTTCGGCAGCTTCGCCTCGGCGCTCTGGGCCACGGCCACCACGGCGGCGTCCAACGGCTCGGTGAACGCCATGCATGACAGCTTCAGCGCCCTCGGTGGGCTGGTGCCGCTGGTCAACATGCTGCTCGGTGAGATCGTCTTCGGCGGCGTCGGTGCGGGCCTCTACGGCATGCTGCTGTTCGTGCTGATCGCGGTGTTCCTCGCTGGCCTGATGATTGGCCGTACCCCGGCCTACCTGGGCAAGAAGCTGGAAGCGCGCGAGGTGCGCCTGATGGTCGCGACGCTGCTGGTGATGCCAGTCGGCGTGCTGGTGTTCGGCGCCCTGGCGGTGAGCTTCGCCGGGCCGGCGGCGTCTATCGGCAACCCGGGCCCGCATGGCTTCAGCCAGGCGCTGTATGCCTACGGCTCGGCCACCGGCAACAACGGCTCGGCCTTCGCCGGCTTCACCGCCGACACCCCGTTCCACAACCTGATACTCGGCCTGGCCATGCTGCTCGGGCGCTTCGGCTACATCCTGCCGGTGCTGGCGATTGCCGGCAGCCTGGCGGCCAAGCGCGCCGCGCCGCAGGGGCAGAACAGCTTCCCCACCCATGGGCCGCTGTTCGTCGTACTGCTGACGTTGACCATCCTCCTGGTGGGTGGCCTGACCTTCATGCCGGCGCTGGCCCTGGGCCCGCTGGCCGAACACCTGGCGTTCTGAAGGAGAAACCGTGATGAATGCCCCCGTAACGGCGCAACGCAGCGCCAAATCGTCCAGCAGCCAGCCGCAGACCGGCCTCGGCGCGCTGTGGCGCCCGGCCCTCAAGCAGGCCTTCGTCAAGCTCGACCCGCGCCAACTGGTGCGTTCGCCGGTGATGCTGGTGGTGGAGCTGACGGCGCTGGTCACCAGCGTGCTGTGCTTCGTCCCCAACCCAGCAGTAAGCACCGCCCTGGGCGTGCAGATCGCCCTGTGGCTGTGGTTCACCGTGCTCTTCGCTAACTTTGCCGAGGCATTGGCCGAGGGCCGTGGCAAAGCGCGCGCCGACAGCCTCAAGTCCGGCAGCCAGGGTTTGATGGCGAACAAACAGGTCGGCGCGCAGTTCCAGTCCGCACCGGCCAGCAGCCTGCGCAAGGGCGATGTGGTGCGGGTCGAGGCCGGTGAGCTGATCCCTGGCGACGGCGAGGTAATCGAAGGTGTCGCGGCCGTCAATGAAGCGGCGATTACCGGCGAGTCCGCGCCGGTGATCCGCGAGTCCGGCGGCGACCGCTCGGCGGTCACCGGCAACACCCGGCTGGTGTCGGACTGGCTGCTGGTCAGAATCAGCGCCAACCCCGGCGAGTCCACCCTCGACCGCATGATCGCCCTGGTCGAAGGCGCGCGCCGGCAGAAGACGCCCAACGAGGTGGCGTTGGATATCCTGCTGATCGGTCTGACCCTGATCTTCCTGCTGGTGGTGGCCACGCTGCAGCCGTTCGCCCGTTTCGCCGACGGCGATCTGCCGCTGATCTACCTGGCGGCGCTGCTGGTGACGCTGATCCCGACCACCATCGGCGGCCTGCTCTCGGCCATCGGCATCGCCGGCATGGATCGCCTGGTGCGCCTGAACGTCATTGCCAAGTCCGGCCGCGCCGTGGAGGCCGCCGGCGACGTGCACACCCTGCTGCTGGACAAGACCGGCACCATCACCTTCGGCAACCGCCGCTGCAGCGCCATGGTCAAGGCGCCGGGCGTGGCCACGCCGGAGCTGGCCGAGGCAGCGCTGCTGGCCTCGCAGGGCGACGACACGCCGGAGGGCAAGTCCATCGTCGAATACCTGGCCTCGCTGCATCCGATGGCGGTGCCCGAGCGTAGCGGCATGACCCTGATCGCCTTCAGCGCCGAGACGCGCCTGTCCGGTGCTGATGTAGGTGGCGTGGCTTATCGCAAGGGCGCGGTGGATGCCGTGCTGGCCTACCTCGGCCAGGGCCGTAGCGATCTGCCTGCGCCGCTGGCGCGCGAGGTGGAGAAGATCGCCCAGAGCGGCGGCACGCCGCTGCTGGTTGCCGGCAATGGGCGCCTGCTCGGCGCCATCCACCTCAAGGACGTGGTCAAGCCGGGCATCCGCGAGCGCTTCGCCGAACTACGCGCCATGGGCATCCGCACCGTGATGGTGACCGGCGACAACCCGCTGACCGCCGCCGCTATCGCCGCCGAGGCGGGTGTCGATGACGTGATCGCCGAGGCCACACCGGAGAAGAAGCTGGCGCGCATCCGTGCCGAGCAGGCCGAAGGCAAGCTGGTGGCGATGTGCGGCGACGGCGCCAACGATGCCCCGGCGCTGGCCCAGGCCGACGTCGGCCTGGCCATGAACGAGGGCACCCAGGCCGCCCGCGAGGCCGCCAACCTGGTGGATCTGGACAGCGACCCGACCAAGCTGATCGACGTGGTGCAGGTGGGCAAGGAGCTGCTGGTGACGCGCGGCGCCCTGACCACCTTCTCGGTGGCCAACGACGTGGCCAAGTATTTCGCCATCCTCCCGGCGCTGTTCGCCGGCATCTACCCGCAGCTCGGCACGCTCAACCTGATGCAGTTGCACAGCCCGCAGAGCGCGATCCTCTCGGCCATCGTATTCAACGCGCTGATCATCGTCGCGCTGATCCCGCTGGCGCTGCGCGGCGTGCGCATCCCCGCGCTGGACGCCGGCCAACTGTTGCGGCGCAACCTGCTGATCTACGGCCTCGGCGGGCTCGTCGCGCCCTTCGTCGGCATCAAGCTGCTCGACCTGCTGCTGGTGGGGTTGGGCTGGGTTTAACAGTGTTGTTTCACTCGCACGCGGTCTGCCCCCTCTCCTATTCATGGGGGCACGCCCAGTGGAGAGGGCTGGGGAGAGGGTAGGGCAGGCCACTCGGTATTACCGGATAGACCCTCTCCCCCGGCCCCTCTCCCGCAAGCGGGAGAGGGGAGACAAGCAAAGAATCGATATCGGAGACTCATCATGCTCAACTCAATTCGCCCCGCCATCGCCACCCTGGCGCTGATGACTCTGCTCACCGGCGTGGCCTATCCGCTGGTGGTCACCGGTGTGGCCCAGGTGGCCTTCCCCGATCAGGCTGCCGGCAGCCTGGTGCGTGACGATGCCGGTCAGGTGCGCGGCAGCCGCCTGGTCGCCCAGGCCTTCGACGGTGATCAGTGGTTCCAGCCGCGCCCCTCGGCAGGTAGCTACGCCACCGTGGCCAGCGCCGCCAGCAACCTGGCGCCGAGCAACCCGAAACTGCGCGAGCGCATCGAGCAGGCCAGCGCCAAACTGGGCGGTCAAGCGCCAGTGCCGATGCAACTGGTGACCACTTCGGGCAGCGGCCTCGACCCGCAGCTATCGCCCGAGGCCGCCGCCTGGCAGGTGCCGCGCATCGCCAAGGCCCGTGGCCTGGCCGAGGCCGAGCTGCTGCGCCTGGTCGAGGCGCACACCGAGCGCCCGTTGTTTGGCCCGGCGGTGGTCAATGTGCTGGCTCTGAACCTGGCGCTGGCTGACAATCCCTCCACTTCTTCCCAGTGACGAGTGCTTGATGAACGACAGCCTGCGCGCCGAAGCGTTGCTCGCCGACCTGCCCCGCGAAGGCCGTGGTCGGCTCAAGGTGTTCCTCGGCGCCGCACCAGGCGTCGGCAAGACCTACGCCATGCTCCAGGCCGCCCATGGGCAACTGCGCCAGGGCGTGGCGTTGCGCGCCGGGGTGGTGGAAAGCCACGGCCGCAGCGAAACCGAGGCGCTGTTGGTGGGCCTGCCGCAACAGCCAGCACTGCGCCTGCCGTATCGCGGCCTGGAACTGAGCGAGATGGACCTCGATGGCCTGCTCGCCGACCCACCGAAGCTGGCGCTGGTCGACGAACTGGCGCACAGCAACGCCCCCGGCAGCCGCCACGCCAAGCGCTGGCAGGACGTGCAGGAGCTGCTCGCTGCCGGCATCGACGTCTACACCACGGTCAACGTGCAGCACCTGGAAAGCCTCAACGACCGCATCCGCGACATCACCGGCGTGCAGGTGCGCGAGACGGTGCCGGACTGGGTGCTGCAGGAAGCCGACGAGATCCAACTGGTCGACCTGCCGCCGCGCGAGCTGCTCGAGCGCCTGCGTGACGGCAAGGTGTACATGCCCGAGCAGGCTCGTGCGGCCATCGACGCCTTCTTCTCGCCGACCAACCTTACTGCGCTGCGCGAACTGGCCATGCAGACTGCCGCCGCGCGGGTCGATGCCGACCTCGACCAGCGCTACCGCCAGCTCGGCCAGGCCGCGCCCAGCGTGCTCGGCCGCCTGCTGGTGGGGGTGGACGGCGACGCCGAGGCCGAGCGTCTGGTGCGCCACGCCTGCAGGGTCGCCGAGCGGCGTCATCTGCCCTGGTCGGTGGTGCACGTGGACAGTCGTCAGGGCATGGACGAGGCCCAGCGTGGCCGTCTGCAAGCGGCGCTGCGCCTGGCCGAGCGCCTCGGCGGCGAAGTAGTGACGCTGCACGGGGACTCGGTGGCGCGCACGCTGCTCGACCATGCCCGCGAGCGCCGCGCCAGCCTGATTCTGGTCGGCAGCAGCACACGGCGCCTGCGTCGGCGCTGGTTCGGTCGCGGCCTTGGCGAACGCCTGCTGGCGGCCGGCGCCGGGCTGGAAGTGAGCGTGCTGGATGCAGCGGGAGGCCAGCCAGCGACTGGCCGGCGTACGCGCATCGCCCCGCGCTGGCGCGACTACCTGCTGGCCACCTTGGCTGCCGCCGGTGCCACGCTGATCTCCCTCGGCCTGGCACAGGTGCTGGAGCTGCCGAACATCTCCCTGGTGTTTCTCGCCGCCGTGTTGCTGGTGGCGGTGCGCAGCAGCCTGGGCCCGGCGCTGGCCTGTTCGGGGTTGTCGTTCCTGGCCTACAACTTCCTGTTCATTCCCCCGACCCTGACCCTGCGCATTCAGCGTCAGGAAGACGTACTGACCCTGCTGTTCTTCCTGCTCATGGCTGGCCTGACCGGCAATCTGGCCAGCCGCCAGCGCCGCCAGGTGCAGGCGCTGCGCCAGGCGCAGGGCGAGACCACGGCGCTGCTGGAGCTGTCGCGCAAGCTCACCATCGCCGCCGACCGCCAGGCCGTGCTGGCGGTGGCCGAGCAGCAACTGGGTGGCTGGGCCGAGATGCAATTGACCCTGCTGTCGCGTGATGCAGATGGCCAGTGGCAGCACGAGGGTGGCCTGCACGCCGAATTACTCGATGTCGAGCGCGCCGCCGCCGACTGGGCCTGGCAGCACGAGCAACCTGCCGGCCTCGGTACCGATACTCTGCCCGGCAGCCGTTGGTGGTGGTGGCCGCTGTGCGCGGAGGAGGGCGCGTTACTGCTGATCGGCCTGCAGCGCGCCGATGGCACGCCACTGGCGGACGAGCGCCGGCGCCTGGTGGCCGCCCTGGGCCAACCGCTGGCGCAGGCCCTGGCTCGTGCGCAACTGGCCGAGGAACTGGAGGCGGCGCGCCTGCATGGGCAGACCGAGGAGCTGCGCAGCGCACTGCTGGCTTCGGTGTCGCACGACCTGCGCACGCCGCTGACTGCCATGCGTGGTTCCATCGACAGCCTGCTGGCGCTGGGCGAGGCGATCCCTGTGTCTGATCGCATCGAGCTGCTGGAGGGCACTCGCGATGAGGCCGAGCGCCTCGACCGCTACATCCAGAACCTGCTCGACATGACCCGCCTCGGCCATGGCGGGCTCAAACTGGCGCGCGACTGGGTGGCGCCCAGCGACATCGTCGCCAGCGCCCTGCAACGCCTGCGCGCGGTGCTCGCGCCATTGCAGGTGGAATGCCTGCTGCCGCCAGAGCCACCGCTGCTGCACGTGCATGCGGCACTGATCGAACAGGCGCTGGTCAATGTGCTGGAGAACGCCGCGCGCTTCTCGCCGCCGGCCGGGCGCCTGCGCGTGGCGCTGGAATACGACGCGCAGGAGTTGCGCTTCATCGTCGCCGACCAGGGCCCTGGCATTCCCGAGGCGGAACGGGCGAAGATCTTCGACATGTTCTACACCGCAGCGCGTGGCGATCGCGGCGGCCAGGGCACGGGCCTGGGCCTGGCGATCTGTCAGGGCATGGTCGGTGCCCACGGCGGTCGCGTCACGGTCGGCGAGGGCCTCGATGGCCGTGGTGCCAGCCTGACCCTGCACCTGCCGCTGACCACGCAACCGCAAGCCGCCGAGGAAGACTGATGACGCAAGGGCCGAGCATTCTGCTGATCGACGACGAAGCGCAGATTCGCAAGTTTCTGCGCATCGCCCTCAGCGCCCAGGGTTACCGGGTGTTGGAGGCGGCCAACGGCGAAGACGGCCTGGCCCAGGCGGCGCTGCACAGCCCCGATCTCGTCGTGCTCGACCTCGGCCTGCCCGACCTCGACGGCCAGCAGGTGCTGCGCGGCCTGCGCGAGTGGAGCCAGGTGCCGGTGCTGGTGCTCTCGGTGCGTGCCAGCGAGGGCGAGAAGGTGCTGGCGCTGGATGGCGGCGCCAACGACTACGTGACCAAACCCTTCGGCATCCAGGAATTCCTTGCCCGGGTGCGCGTGCTGCTGCGCCAGGGCCAGGGCCGCGAAGCGCTGCCGGCGAGCATCGTCTGCGGCGCGCTAAGCATCGACCTGGCCTATCGTCGGGTCAGCCTCGCCGGCGCCGAAATCGCCCTGACGCCCAGGGAGTACGCAGTGCTGGCCCTGCTCGCCCAGCATCTCGGCCGAGTGGTCACCCAGCAGCAACTGCTGCGTGATATCTGGGGCCCCAGCCATGTCGGCGACAGCCATTATCTACGCGTGGTAGTCGGCCACCTGCGGCAGAAACTCGGCGACGATCCGGCCGCGCCGCGCTACCTGATCACTGAGGCGGGTGTGGGTTATCGCCTGCGCGAGCCTTCTTAAAGCTCCAGGGCCAGGCGCAAGCGATCCCGATGTTGCAGGCCATTCTCGAACAGCGGCTCGGGATAGTGGGTAAGGAAGTAGTCCGGTTCCACCGCCACCACGCGAAAGCCGGCGCGCTGGTAGAACGTCAGTTGGTGCCCGAAGCTGCCGGTGCCCAGCTCCAGGCGCTTGGCCCCGAGCTGTCGGGCCTGGTCGATGGCGTGATGCAGTAGCAGGGCGCCGATGCCCTGCCCCTGGTGTTCGGGCGCCACGGCGATGTTCATCAATTCCCAGGTGCTGGCGGTCAGGGCCTTGATGACATAAACGCCGACGATCGCGTCGTCCAGGCGCGCGACCACGCAATGGCCCTCCTGCAGGTAGCGGGCGATGGTGACGGGGCTGGGGTCGGCTTCCAGCAGCAGTGCCATGAGTGCCTGTTCGTTGGGAACCTTTTGCAGGCTCGGGGTGGTCATGACGAATCGTTCCTGAATGATTTTTTAGTTATAAATAAATCATTATTTATTCTTTTTGTTTCTCTTTGTTCCTGAGCATAGTGAGCACCACGCAAGCGACTGCCAAGGAGCACGATCATGACCATCCGCCTGGGCGATATCGCCCCCGACTTCGAGCAGGATTCCAGCGAAGGCCGCATTCGTTTCCACGAGTGGCTGGGCGACAGCTGGGGCATCCTCTTCTCCCACCCAGCTGACTTCACCCCGGTGTGCACCACCGAACTGGGCTTCACCGCCAAGCTCAAGGACGAATTCGCCAAGCGCGGCGTCAAGGCCATCGCCCTGTCGGTCGACCCGGTGGATTCGCACATCAAATGGATCGATGACATCAACGAGACGCAGAACACGGCGGTCAACTTCCCGATCATCGCCGATGCCGACCGCAAGGTGTCCGACCTCTACGACCTGATCCACCCGAACGCCAACGACACCCTGACGGTGCGTTCGCTGTTCATCATCGACCCGAACAAGAAGGTGCGCCTGACCATCACCTATCCGGCCAGTACCGGGCGCAACTTCAACGAAATCCTGCGCGTCGTCGATTCGTTGCAGCTGACCGACAACTACAAGGTCGCCACGCCGGCCAACTGGCAGGACGGTGAAGAGGTGGTGATCGTACCGTCGTTGAAGGACGAGGCCGAGATCGCCGAGCGCTTCCCGAAAGGCTATCGCGCGGTCAAACCCTATCTGCGCCTGACGCCGCAGCCCAACCGTTAAGGAATCATCATGCATGTCGTGTTGCTATCCGGCAGCCCTGCGGCGCGCTCGCGCACCGAGGTGCTGCTGGATTACGTACGCCAGTGCCTCGAGGCGCAGCAGGTGGAGGTGAGCCTGCTCAAGGTGCGCGACTTCCCGGCCGAGGATCTGCTGCATGCCCGCTTCGACAGCCCGGCAGTGCAGCAGCTGCAGGCCGTGGTGGCCAGCGCCGATGGCCTGGTGGTCGGTACGCCGGTGTACAAGGCGTCGTTTACTGGCGCGTTGAAGGTGCTGCTGGACCTGCTGCCCGAGCGTGCCCTGGCGCACAAGGTGGTACTGCCCCTGGCCAGTGGTGGCAGCCCGGCGCATCTGCTGGCTGTGGATTACGCGCTCAAGCCGGTGCTGGCCGCGCTGAAGGCGCAGGAAATGCTCTCCGGCGTGTTCGCCGTGGACAAGCAGATCGCCTACCCGGAAGGGGACAGGCCCGCGCAGATCGACGACGAGTTGCGCGAACGCCTCGACGAGGCACTGGAGCAACTGGGCGCAGCCCTGGCACGACGGCCGAAGCCGATCGATCCGAATGTATTGAACGACCGGCTGGTAAACGCCCGCTGGAGCATCTGATCCATCTGTAACACCTCGCCTTACTCGCCCGCCAACGGGCAAGCAGGTAGCCAACCAAGACATCACCGCAAAGGGAGAGCGCCATGCGCACCATTACTTTGCGTCGAAGCCTGGTCGCCCTGTTTGCTGCGGCTATTTCCTTCGGCGCCATCACTCAAGCTCAGGCCGAGACATTGCGTATCGGCTATCAGAAATACGGCACCCTGGTGCTGCTCAAGGCCAAGGGCACCCTGGAAAAACGCCTGGCCGAGCAGGGCGTGGAGGTCAAGTGGGCGGAGTTCCCGGGCGGCCCGCAGCTGCTCGAAGGTCTCAACGTCGGCTCCGTGGACTTCGGCGTCACCGGTGAAACTCCGCCGGTCTTCGCTCAGGCGGCTGGCGCCGACCTGCTCTACGTCGCCCATGAACCGCCGGCACCGAGCGGTGAGGCGATCCTCGTGCCCAAGGATTCGCCGATCCAATCGGTGGCCGAGCTCAAGGGCAAGAAGGTCGTCCTGAACAAGGGCTCCAACGTGCACTACCTGCTGGTGCGTGCGCTGGAAGACGCCGGTCTCAAGTACAGCGACATCACCCCGGTCTACCTGCCGCCAGCCGATGCCCGCGCCGCCTTCGAGCGTGGCAGCGTCGATGCCTGGGTGATCTGGGACCCCTTCCAGTCCGCCGCCGAGCAGCAACTGCAAGCGCGCAGCCTGCGTGATGGTACTGGCCTGGTCGACAACCACCAGTTCTACCTGGCGACCCGCACCTATGCCGAGCAGCACCCACAGGTGATTGGCACGTTGGTCGAGGAAATCCGCGGCGTCGGCGAGTGGGTCAAGGGCAACCTCGACGAGGCCACCAGCCAGGTCGCGCCGCTGATCGGCCTGTCCCCGGAGATCACTCGCCAGGCCGTGGAACGCCAGGGCTACGGTGCGCGGTTCATCACCCCGGATGTGGTCGAGGCGCAGCAGAAGATCGCCGACACCTTCACCGAGCTGAAGCTGATCCCCAAGCAGCTGACCATCAAGGATGTGATCTGGAATCCGCCGGCCAAGGTCGCGCAGGCCCAGTAAGACCGTAGCCCTCTCCCCCAGCCCCTCTCCCGTGAACGGGAGAGGGGAGCCGATCGAGGCAGGCGGACGTTTCGCCGCCGCCGGCCAGCCCCGTCGGGCCGAGGATTGGGACAGGGCCGAATTTCCCGGATTGATCCGGACTATGACGATTTCGTAAAAGGAGACAACTCCATGAGCCTCAATATCTTCTGGTTCCTGCCTACCCATGGCGATGGCAAGTACCTGGGTACCGCCGAAGGCGCGCGCGCCGTCGACCATGGCTACCTGGCCCAGGTCGCCCAGGCTGCCGACCGCCTTGGTTTCGGCGGTGTGCTGATTCCGACAGGACGTTCCTGCGAGGACTCCTGGTTGGTGGCGGCCTCGCTGATCCCGCTCACGCAGCACCTCAAGTTCCTCGTCGCCCTGCGTCCGGGGATCATTTCGCCGACCGTGGCTGCGCGCCAGGCAGCGACCCTGGATCGCCTGTCGAACGGTCGTGCGCTGTTCAACCTGGTGACCGGCGGCGACCCGGACGAGCTGGCCGGCGACGGCCTGCACCTGTCGCATGCCGAACGCTACGAGGCGTCCGTCGAATTCACCCGCATCTGGCGCCGCGTGCTGGAGGGCGAAACCGTCGACTACGACGGCAAGCACATCCAGGTGAAGGGCGCCAAGCTGCTCTACCCGCCGATTCAGCAGCCGCGTCCGCCGTTGTATTTCGGTGGTTCATCCGACGCGGCGCAGGACCTGGCCGCCGAGCAGGTCGAGCTGTACCTGACCTGGGGCGAGCCGCCGGCCGCTGTTGCCGAGAAAATCGCTCAGGTGCGCGGGAAGGCTGCTGCGCAGGGTCGCGAAGTGCGCTTCGGCATTCGCCTGCACGTGATCGTGCGCGAGACCAATGAGGAAGCCTGGGCGGCAGCAGATCGCCTGATCAGCCACCTGGATCAGGACACCATCGACCGCGCCCAGGCGTCGCTGGCGCGCTTCGACTCCGTCGGCCAACAGCGCATGGCCGCCCTGCACGGCGGCAAGACCGACAACCTGGAAGTGTCGCCGAACCTCTGGGCCGGAGTTGGCCTGGTGCGCGGCGGCGCCGGCACCGCGTTGGTCGGCGATGGCCCGACCGTGGCAGCGCGGGTCAAGGAATACGCGGAGCTGGGCATCGATACCTTCATCTTCTCCGGCTACCCGCACCTGGAGGAATCGTACCGGGTCGCCGAACTGCTGTTCCCGCATCTGGACGTGGCCGCGCCTGCGCGCCCGGAGAGCCGGGGGTATGTCAGCCCGTTCGGCGAAATGATCTCCAGCGACATCCTGCCGAAGGCGGCTTCGGCGAGTTGAGGGTAGCGCAGGCATAGGGTTTTCCGGATTGCATCCGGGCTACATCGGCCCTCTCCCCCAACCCCTCTCCCGCAAGCGGGAGAGGGGAGCCGAACCGTACTCCGGACGAACCAGCGGCGCCGATCAGCCCCCTCTCCCATTTATGGGAGAGGGATGGGGAGAGGGTGTTTTTATCAGCCTAGCCCGGATGCAATCCGGGGACACGGGTACGGCTAAATAGAATTCTTCGAGGCAACCATGAGCAACACGACCCTTCACAAACTGGCCTTGCGCGCTGCGCCTTGGGCCTTGCCGCTGGGGCTGCTGGCCGCCTGGCAACTGGCGGTGGCCAGCGGTTGGCTGTCCAGTCGCATCCTGCCGGCGCCCAGCGCCGTGCTCGCCGCCGGCTGGCAGTCGCTGGCCTCCGGCGAAATCTGGCAGCACCTGGCGATCAGTGGTCAGCGCGCCGCTATCGGCTTTGTCATTGGCGGCGGTATCGGCCTGCTGCTGGGCTTTATCACTGGCCTGTCGAAATGGGGCGAGCGCTTTCTCGACAGCTCGGTGCAGATGATCCGCAACGTGCCGCACCTGGCGCTGATTCCGCTGGTGATCCTCTGGTTCGGCATCGACGAGGCGGCCAAGGTATTTCTGGTCGCGCTCGGCACGCTGTTCCCGATCTACCTCAACACCTACCACGGCATCCGCAACGTCGATCCGGCGCTGGTGGAGATGGCGCGCAGCTATGGCCTGTCCGGCTTCTCGCTGTTCCGTCAGGTGATCCTGCCCGGCGCGCTGCCCTCGATCCTGGTCGGTGTGCGTTTCGCCCTCGGTTTCATGTGGCTGACCCTGATCGTCGCGGAGACCATTTCCGCCAGCAGCGGCATCGGCTACCTGGCGATGAACGCCCGTGAGTTCCTGCAGACCGACGTGGTGGTGCTGGCGATCCTGCTCTACGCGGTACTCGGCAAACTGGCTGATGTCGCCGCAAGAGGGCTGGAGCGTGTGTGGCTGCGTTGGCATCCGGCCTATCAGGCCAAGGCAGGTGGGCAATGACAGCGCTGCATAACATTCGTCAGGGCATCCCGCTGGCCATCGAGAACATCGAGAAATCCTTCGGCGAGCGTCAGGTGCTCAAGGGCATCGACCTGCATATCCCCGCCGGACAGTTCGTCGCCGTGGTCGGCCGCAGTGGCTGCGGCAAGAGCACGCTGCTGCGCCTGCTGGCTGGGCTGGATCAACCCAGCGGCGGCCAGTTGCTGGTCGGCAATGGCTCGCTCAACACGGTGCGTGAAGACATTCGCCTGATGTTCCAGGACTCGCGTCTGCTGCCCTGGAAGCGAGTGATCGACAACGTCGGCCTGGGTCTTTCCGGCAACTGGCGCCAGCAGGCGGAAGAGGCGCTGGCGGCGGTCGGCTTGGCGGATCGCGCTCATGAGTGGCCGGCGGCGCTGTCCGGCGGGCAAAAGCAGCGCGTGGCCCTGGCCCGTGCACTGATCCATCGCCCGCGCCTGCTGCTGCTCGACGAGCCGCTGGGCGCGCTGGATGCGCTGACTCGTATCGAGATGCAGCAACTGATCGAACGGCTGTGGCAGCAGCATGGCTTCACCGTGCTGCTGGTCACCCACGACGTCGCCGAGGCGGTGGCCGTGGCGGATCGGGTGATCCTCATCGAGGACGGCCAGATCGGCCTCGATCTGGACGTACAACTGGTACGTCCGCGTCCGCATGGTTCGCCGCTGCTGGCGGCACTGGAAGCGCGTGTGCTCGACCGGGTGCTGGCGCAGCCTGAATTACCCATACCACCGGAACCCGTATCACCCCTGCCCACGCAATTGCGTTGGGCGCTTTGACGCCGTAGCCCGGAGGCAATCCGGGAGCGGTTCGAGAATTCCCCGGATTGCATCCGGGCTACCTGTAAAACGACCTGAGGAGAAACACCATGACCATCAAAGCCATCAACGTACGCAACCAGTTCAAGGGCAACATCAAGGAAATCGTCATCGGCGACGTACTGTCGGAAATCGACGTGCAGACCGCTGCCGGCATCGTCACGTCGGTGATCACCACCCGCTCCGTGCGCGAACTGGAACTGCAGGTGGGCAGCGAAGTGATCGCCTTCGTCAAATCCACCGAAGTGTCCATCGCCAAGCTGTAAGAACCTTTTCATATTTTTCAGCCAATTCTCGTCGACTTTGGCAGCCAACTGGCGAAATAAGGCACTTGCGATCTTGTAGGAGCGGCTTTAGCCGCGAGCTCTTTGCGCCCCAATAAAGCTCGGGGCTGAAGCCCCTCCTACATGCTCACCGAACGCTTTTGTCTTGTAGTTTTCAGGCACATAAAGATCGTGAACAGGTTCTAAGAGTGGTTGCCTGAGCAGCCTTCGGATACGAGAGCTGCAGGGTGTTTTCGCAGGCAAAGAGATACTGGTTATAAGAGGCAAATAAAAAGATATTTTTCAGCTATATGATTTTTCTGCAGAATTGCGCCATCAAATAGCCTGCCTGCAGGTTCCTCTCTCGATAAGAAGGACGCCATAGATGCTGAAGAAGATCGTTCTGGCCACCGTGGCCAGCGCCACCCTGCTGACTGGCTCGCTGAGCCATGCTGCCGCCGACACGCCATTCCACAACGCCTCCTACGACATCGCCCGCGAACTGTTCGGCGAGATCAACCCGCTGTTCGTCGAGCACTGGAAGCAGCAGAGCGGCAAGGAAGTGAAGATCATCCAGTCCTTCGCCGGCAGCTCGCGCCAGGCGCAGGACATCATCCAGGGCAAGAAGGTCGACGTGGTCACCTTCAACCAGGTTTCCGACGTGGACATCCTGGCCAAGCGCGGTCTGCTGCGTGAAGACTGGGCCAAGCAGTTCCCCAACAACGCCTCGCCGTACTACAGCACCACGGCCTTTCTGGTGCGCGAAGGCAACCCGAAGAACATCAAGAGCTGGGACGACCTGATTCGCGATGACGTGAAGCTGGTATTCCCCAACCCGAAAACCTCCGGCAACGCCCGCTACAGCTACCTGGGCGCCTGGCTGTTCGCCAACGAGAAATTCAACGGCGACCAGGAGAAGGTCAAAGCCTTCGTCGGCAAGCTGCTGAAGAACGTCGAGAACTTCCCCACCGGCGGCCGTGGTGCCACCGTGGCCTTCGCCCAGAACGGCCAGGGCGACGTGCTGCTGACCTTCGAATCGGAAGTGATCAACATCGCCAAGGGCGACGAGTTCAAATCCGCCAACCTGGAAATCGTGGTACCGGAAGTCAGCGTGCTGGCCGAATTCCCGGTGGCCATCGTCGACAAGGTGGCTGACGAGCGCGGCACCCGCGAGCAAGCCAAAGCCTTCCTCGACTTCCAGTACAGCAAGGACATCCAGCAACTGCTGACCCGCTACAACTACCGTGTGCACAACCCGGAAGTGGTCGAGGCGACCAAGGCCCAGTTCGCGCCGGTGCGTCTGATCAACCCGAACGAGATCCTCGGTAGCTGGGATGACATCACCGCCAAGCACTTCGACAACGGTGGTATTCTTGATCAGCTTCTCGCAGAGGGTCGCTGATAGCGGCGCTCTGGCGTAGGGCGGGTGCAACCCGCCAGCCATGAGTGAGAGCATCGTAATGGTCCGTTGGCCGCCTTATTGGCGGCCAACTGCATTTGTAGAGCCGAGCTTTTCGTGAGTAAACCGACGCTGTTCTTCCTGCAGACCCCGCTGCTGCCTGGCTTCGGCCTGAGCTTCGGCGTCAGTGTGCTGTACCTCTCGCTGGTGATCCTGCTGCCGCTGTCGGCGCTGCTGCTGTACGTCAGCGACATGACCTGGGCGCAGTACTGGTTCGCCATCAGCGATCCGCGCGTGGTGCAGACCTACAAGGTGACCATCTCGGCGGCGTTCTACTCGACCCTGGCGGTGCTGGTGATTGGCCTGCTGCTGGCCTGGATCATCACCCGCTACGACTTCCCTGGTCGGCGTATCGTCGATGCGCTGATCGACCTGCCTTTCGCCCTGCCGACCTCGGTAGCCGGTCTGACCCTGGCCGCGCTGCTCGTGCCCAATGGTTGGATCGGCCAGTGGCTGGGCTTCAAAGTGGCCTATGCCTACGCCGGTATCGTGGTGGCGATGGTGTTCACCAGCATCCCCTTCGTAGTGCGCACCGTGCAGCCGGTGTTGCAGGATCTCGGCTCGGAATACGAAGAGGCCGCGCGCACCCTCGGCGCCAGTCGTGTGCAGACCTTCCGCAAGGTGATCCTGCCGACCCTGGCGCCGGCACTGGTCACCGGTGGCTCGCAGGCGTTCATTCGCAGCCTCGGCGAGTTCGGCGCGGTGATCATGATCGCCGGCAACATTCCCTATAAGACAGAGGTCAGCTCGCTGATGATTTTCGTCCGTCTGCAGGAATTCAATTACCCGGCGGCGGCGGCCATCGCTTCGGTGATCCTGCTCGCGTCGCTGGCTCTTCTGTTCCTCCTGCAGGTCGTGCAGGGGCGTCTGTTTGCATGGCAACGGCAAGGTCGATGAAAAAGCCCCAAGATTGGCGCCAGTGGGCGCTGGTAATCCTCGGTCTCCTGTTCGTGGCGCTGATTCTGCTGGTGCCGCTGGCGCTGATCTTCAGCAAGGCGCTGGCCGGCGGGCTCGGCCTGCTGTGGAGCAACCTCGGCGAGGACTACATGCTCCACGCCATTGGTCTGACCCTGCTGGTGGCAGCGATCACCGTGCCGCTGAACCTGTGCTTCGGCATCTGCCTTGCCTGGTGCGTGACCCATTACGACTTCCGCGGGCGCAAGCTGCTGACCACGCTGATCGACATCCCTTACGCGGTGTCGCCGGTGGTCGCTGGTCTTTGCTATCTGGTGGTGTACGGCCTGGAAAGCTTCATCGGCCGCTGGTTCTACGATAACGGCATGCAACTGATGTTCGCCTGGCCGGGCATCGTCATGGTCACCGTGTTCGTCACCGCGCCCTACGTGGCGCGCATCCTGATTCCGGTGATGCAGGCCCAGGGCCAGGACGAGGAAGCCGCCGCCATGTGCCTGGGCGCCAGCGGCTGGCAGATCTTCCGCCGCATCAGCCTGCCGAAGATCAAGTGGGCGCTGCTGTACGGCGTGGTGGTGACCAACGCGCGCGCGGTCGGTGAGTTCGGCGCGGTGTCGGTGGTGTCCGGCACCATCATCAACCAGACCCTGACCCTGCCGCTGTTGGTCGATCAGCTCAACAACGACTACAAGCCCGCCGCCGCCTTCACCGCTGCAGGCCTGCTGGCGTGCATGGCGCTGCTTACGCTGTTTCTCAAGACCTTCATGGAGTGGCGCCAGCGTCGCCTGATGCAGCGCGCCGAAGCGTGATCGGGGTGGCATTGGCGGGTGACACTCCGCTATAGCCTTTATGACCATCGCGGCTGAAGCTGCTCCTACGGAGTGTGGTGCTGGTGTAGGAGCGGCTTTAGCCGCGATGCTCTTCCGAGGCCGCTATCTGCACCTGATTGCGCCCGCTGTGCTTGGCAGCGTATAGCGCCTTGTCCGCACGTTCACGCAGTTGCTCGGCGTCGCTGTTGACGTCGGTGCCGGCGATACCGGCGCTGAGGGTCACGGAAAACTCTCCGCCGTCGGCGATGAAACGCAGCTCGGCGAAGCGCTGGCGAATCTCGTCGACGATCAGGCGTGCCTGCTCCGGCGTGCAGTCCGGCAATACGGCGAGAAATTCCTCGCCACCGTAGCGACCCAGGCTGTCGACGCGGCGCAGGCGCTGGCGCAGCAGGTTGGCCAGGGCGCGGATGACGTTGTCGCCAGCGGCATGACCGTGTTCGTCATTGACCCGCTTGAAGTGGTCGATATCCAGCATCACCACACTGGCGCGGTCACCGCTGCGCAAAGCGCGCTCCAGTTCGATGGCCACCTGTTCCTTGATATCTGCGTGCTTGAGCAGGCCGGTAAGGCTGTCGCGCGCCAGGGCGTCGGAGAGTAGGCGTGCGCGCTGAGCGCGGGAGAACACGGTGGCGACCAGGGCGTTGTCGGATATGGGTTTGGTGACGAAATCGTCGCCGGCCTTGATCAGCGCGTTCATCTGCTTGCCGATATCGGTTTCTGCTGACAGGTAGATGATCGGGATGCGCAGCCAGTCGTCGTTGCAGCGGATGATCTGCGCCAGCTCGGGGCCAGTGCAGTGCGGCATGTTGACGTCGAGCAGCACCACCTCCGGGTTGAAGTCGCGCAGGTGGGCGAAGATGCGCGCCGGCTCGCTGAGTATCTCCACCAGCATGCCGGCATCGCGCAGCACCAGGCTGTAGCGGCTGGCCAGGTCATGGTCATCGTCGGCTATCAGTACGCGGTAGGGCTCACCGCTCTGCTGCGAGAAGCAACGTTCGAGACGGCTTTCCAGCTGTGGAATGTCCACCGGCTTGCTGAACAGGCCCATGGCGCCCGCGCGCACGGCATGCAGCTGGGTGGCGAAGTCGTCCTGCTGGTCGGTGAGCACCAGCAGCGGTAGAGGCTCGTCCAGGCGATCACGCAGCTGGTGGGCATAATCCAGGCCGCAACTGGCCTCGCCGGGCAGTTTCGCGTCGATGATCAGCGCATCGGGTAACTGCTGTTGCAGTGCGGTGTCGAGGCTGGCGATGGAATTGAAGTGCTCGGCGCGGTAGCCGAAGTTGCTCAGCGTCTGGCGCATGTTTTCGCCGACGGCCGCTTCGCCTTCGAGAATGTAAATGGTGCGGCTGTCGTCCTCCTGGCGTGGCAGCTTGCGCGCCTTGCCTGCCGGTTCGGCGGGGGGGCCGGCGCTGACCGGTTGCTCGCCGAGTACCTGCAAGGCAGCGACGAACTCGTTGAGGCTCTGTTGTTGCCGCAGCAGGCGCTCCATCCAGCGTTCGGCGTGCTGCTCCAGATCGCGCGCCTGCTGGCCGAGCTGGCTGAAGCCGAAGGTGCCGGCGCTGCCGGCCAGGCGATGCAACTGATGACGCAGCTCCTGCAGCAGGCGCTTGCGCTCGGTTTCATTGGCATCCAGCAGTTGTCCAGCCTGTTGTGCCAGTTGCGGCAGTTCCTGGTTCAAGCGTTCGCTGAATTGCTGGCCAAGCTGTTGCAGGTGTTGCTGCAGCGCCTGAGGGACGGCACTGCCTTCGTGTTTATCCATGGCGTTGGTTCCAGATCTGCCGCACCTGGGCGGCGAGCTGCATCGGGTCGAACGGTTTGATGATCACGCCATGAGCACCGAGGCTGAGGTAGTGGGCGACTTCGTCGGGCTGCACCTTGGCGGTCATGAAGGCCACCGGAATGTGTGTGGTGTCGACCAGTTGACCAATCAGCTCCAGGGTCTTGGGTCCATCCATGCCGGGCATCATCACGTCGAGCAGAATGAAGTCGGGCGCGAAGCCCTGCACTTGGTCGAGCGCCTCCTGGCCACTGGCGCAGCTCAGCACCTGAAAGCCGCCGACGGCCTCCAGCGCGACCTTGGCCACGGCCTGGATCGACGGGTCGTCCTCGACATGCAGGATGCGCTTGAGCTCAGTCATGACGGTCTCCCCGGCCGTTGGCTGTTTCTGCAGTGTGGTACAGCTTTGTAGCCTTGCGCAGGGTTCATGTCTCGTTTTCATCGACGCGCGGCAGTTCGAACCAGAAGGTCGCGCCCTGACCAGGTAGCGAGCTGAAACCGATACGCCCATGCATGCGTTCGATGATCTCCTTGCAGATCGCCAGGCCCAGGCCGGTACCGCCTTTCTGCCGGGTGTCGCCAGAGTCGGCCTGGGAGAACTTGGCGAAGATGCGCGAATGGAACGCCGCGGGTATACCCGGCCCCTGATCGCGCACGTTGACCCGCAGCCTGTCGCCCGCTGCTTCCAGGCCGACCTGCACCACGGCCCCTGGCGGTGAGAACTTGGCGGCGTTGGACAACAGGTTGGCCAGCACCTGGGCCAGGCGCTGGGCATCGACTCGTACTTCGGCGTCGTGCTCTGCATGCAGTTCGAGGCGCACCTGATGCTGGTCGGCATACGGCTGGTTATGCAGCAGTGCCAATTCCAGCAATGGTTTGAGGGGCCTGCGCTGGAGGTCGAAATGCATCTTGCCGGCAACCAGTTTTTCCATGTCCAGCAGGTCATTGATCAGTGCGCTCAGGCGCTGGCTGTTGGCCTCGGCGATGCTCAGCATGTGCGCCATGGGTGGTGGTACGGTGCCGAGTGCGCCGCCGTTGATCAGACCCAGCGAGCCGGCGATGGCGGTCAGTGGCGTGCGCAGTTCATGGCTGACGGTGGAAACGAACTCGTTCTTCATCTGCTCGATGCGTTTGCGTTCGGCGATATCGCGGATCACCGCGATGAAGCGCACCTGACCCTGGTGACTGATCTGCGACATCGCCAATTCCACGGGGAAGCGTTCGCCGCCCTGGCGCAGACCTCCCATCTCACGAATCTGGTCACTGGCGCAGCCTTGGCGCAGGGTGTCGTTGGCCATGCTCGGAATCAGCTTGGCGATGCTCTGGCCGGCGACGTCGGCCTGGCGGTAGGCAAAGATGCGTTCGGCTGCGTGGTTGAAGGTTTCGATCTGACCCTGGTCGTCGAGGGTGACGATTGCGTCGATGACGTTGTCGAGCAGGGTGCGCAGGTAATGCTCGCGTTCGCGAATCGCGCGCTCGGCGGCGACCCGGTCGCTGAAGTCCTGGATCTGCGCGACCAGGTGCACGGGCTGGCCCTGAGTGTTGCGCACCAGCGCGCTGCTGAGCAGCACCCAGAGCACCTGGCCCTGTTTGTCCAGATAACGCTTTTCCATCTGATAGGCGCTGATGCGCCCGGCCAGCAGATCGTCGACGTTGCGCAGGTCGGCGTCGAGATCGTCCGGGTGGGTGATGCGCTGGAAGTCGAGGGCGAGCATTTCCTCGCGGCTGTAGCCGAGCATGCGGCACAGCTCGTCGTTGACCTCCAGCCAGCGCCCGTCGATAGCCACCAGTGCCATGCCTTGTGGCGCCGTGGCGAAGGCGCTGCTGAACAGTTGCTGGCTCAGGCGCAGTTCGTCCTCCATCACCTTGCGTTCGCTGATGTCCCAGATGAACCCGTCGATCCACACCAGGCGGCCCTGGGCGTCGTACTCGCCACGGCCTTTCTCGCGTACCCAGACACTGTGACCGTCGGCATGGCGTAGGCGGTAGGTCAGTTCGAGCACCTCGTGCCGGGCGATGCTGTCGTTGGCCCGGTAGGTGATGGGCAGGTCGTCCGGGTGCACGATGCTGGAGAAGCTGCGCACGCGATTGTCGATGAAGTCGCTGGGTGGGTAGCCTGTCAGGCTGAGAATCTCGTCGCTGATGTAACGCATGCTCCAGTCGCTGTCGTTGGCGCAGCGATAGACCACGCCGGGCAGGTTGGCGACCAGGCCACGGAAGCGACTTTCGCTCTGCTGCAGTGCGCGAGTGGCTTGCTGCAGGGCGCTGATGTCGCTGGCGATGCCGAGAAAACCGGTGATCTGGCCGCTGGAGTCGAAGATGGCATTGGTGGTGAGGTTGACCAAGCGCTGGCTGCCGTCCTTGTGCAGGTACGTCCACTGGCGGGTTTCCGACTCGCCATTGCGTACGTTGTGAGTGAAGACCTGGAAGCCGCTGACCGGATGTCCGCAACTGATGCTGAGCTGCTGGGCCCGAGCATCAATTTCACTGGGCAGATGGAAGCGTTCGGGCGTCATCTGACCGATCACGGCGTCGCTGCTATAGCCCAGTAGACGCTCTGCACCAGAGTTGAAGAGGGTGATCAGGCCGTTCGGGTCGGTGGCGATGATGGCAACGCCGCTGGCCGAATCCAGCACGGTCTGCAGGAACGCTCGCGCCTCGATCACCGCATCCTCACGCTGCCGCGCCGCGCTGATGTCCGTGTGGGTGCCATACATCAGCAGCGGTCGACCTTGCTCGTCGCGGCTGGAGAGGCGCCCGCGCACCTGTACCCACAGCCAGCGGCCATCTCGGTGCTGCATGCGTATCTGCCGATCGTAGAAGGCTATCTCGCCAGCGAAGTGGCGTCGCAGTATGCGTTCGCTGGGCTCGCGATCATCCGGGTGACAGAAGTGCTTCCAGGTTTCGACACTGGTGGGCTGCAGCTCTTCGAGTCGGTAGCCGAGCATCTGCGCCCAGCGTTCGTTGAACACGGTGGCGCCGCTCTGTACGTTCCACTCCCAGGTGCCGACGTCGGTGCCTTCGATGATGCTGGCCAGGCGCTCGAGCAGGTTTTGCCGCGCTTGCTGCTGTTGTTCGCGCTCCAGGGTAGCGCCGACCCAGCGAGCGAACAGGCGCAGGAATTCGCGTTCGTTCTCGTCGAACTGGTGGTCACGTGGGTGCTGGTCGCAGAAGGCCAGGGTGCCGACCCGGCGACCATCGACCCAGATCGCCGTGCCGATGTAGCTTTCCAGGGTGAAGCGGGCGTAGCAGGCGTGTTCGCGGTAGGGCGAACTGGCCATGCGCTCGATGCAGAGGATGTCGTCCTGGGCGTAGGTCAGGCTGCAATAGGTTTCACCGAGGGCGAAGGTCTGGCCGTCTTCGAGCTGCGTGTCAGGGCAGACCTGGACCAGTACGCGGTAGTGATCGGCGTCGATCATGCCAATCACACCGAGCGGCATATCGAAGTACTTGGCGCCCATGCGCAGCGCTTCGCGCAGTTGCTCCTTGCCGCTCAGGCTCGATAGTGCGGAAATCTCGTTGAGGGCGTGCAGCGCACTTTGCTGGCGCTGCATCAGGCGCTGGGTGCTGCGACGTGTCGTACGCAGGAGGATCATCAGTAGGGCTTCGGCGCCGCACCAGGCCATTATCCACTTCACCACCAGCCAGCGCTTGTCGCGCTCATGCACGGCATACAGCTCGCTGACGTCACGCCAGGTCAGCACCGTGGCCATGGCTGGCGCGCCGGGTTGTGGTGAGCTCGCCATCGACAGCTGGCTGAGCAGGTAATGTTGCCCGCCATCTTCCAGCAGGCGCTGGCTGTTGCCTGCACTGGGCGAGGGCAGTAGACCCGCTTGCAGCCAGGTCTGCGCCTGTGGGCGAGACTGTTGAATCAGGCGCCAGGCCGGTGCGCTAGCGTCCTGTGCGTCCGGCTCGGGCATTGCATTGAGCAGCAGGGCGATGCCGGCGCCGAGGTCCTGGTCGAGCTGGGGCAGGTCGTTGAGCACATCTATCGCCACGCTGATGGCGCCCACCTGGCGCTGGCCTTCGCGGCTGTCGACCCGCAATGGGGCGGCGGCGCGAATACCGATGCTGTCCTGGGTGAGCGCAAGCTCTGCGCGGCTGTCGCCGCTGCGCTGGGTGTCCAGCAGCAATGGGCGCATGGCCTCTTGGGTATCGCCAAAGCGCGCGGGGTCATGCACCCGCAGCAGGATGCTTGCGTCATTCTGCATATGAACGTAGAGACGGAACGGGCGGTGCAGCTGCATGTTGCGCCAACGCGGCGCCAGGCGGGTGTAGAGCTGGTTGCGGATGCTGGTCAGGTCGCTGGGGTCGTCCTCGGGCAGGACTGCAGCCTGACGCACCAGATCGGTCACCCAGGCGTCGGCGGCGATGGCCTCGGCCAGCAGTTGTGCACGTTCACGCAGGCCATGTTGAAAGCTCTGCAGTGCCAGACGCTGCGCCTCGGCCTGCTTGTTCATCTGCAGCTGCCACAGCGCCTCTCGTTCGTGCAGCGCCTGGTGCCCGAGAAAGGCGAAGAACAACGCCAGGCACAGGCTGCCGCCGACCACGATCCAGCGAATGGAAATCGGCCTGGGGCTGCCGGTCATCGTGCGCTTGTCCGGGCCAGGCCGGCGAGACGCCTAAGACGTGCGATCTCCTGCGCCTCGGCGCCCAGCAACTCGGCGCAGGCCAGGCGCATCACCACTGTGTCACGTCGGGTATTGCCAGGGGGCAGGGCGTAGCAGGCGCCGATCAGCTCGCGCAGTGCTATAGGTAGGCGCCAGTGCGCCTTGAGGCGATTGGCCAGTTGGCTGCTATGGCGCTGCAGGGCGGTTTCCAGGGTCGGCTCGTCCAGCTCTCGGCCGGCACTGCGCCAGCGTTGTGCCTGATCCAGCAGGGCCAGCTCGCCCATGCGCTGGAGTAGAGCGGCGCTGTGCAGTGGCGCCGGGTCGACCCGGCTGCTGCGCGCCAGCTCACCGATACGCTGGCGCAGGCGCAGGGCGTGAACGAAGTGTTCATCGCCGTGGCGTTGCAGCTCTGGGTCGCTCAGCACCGCCTGCGGCCTCAAGGCGAGGCCTTGAATCAGGTTGACGGCAGTGGCCTGACCGAGGCGTTGCACGGCTTCGCTGAGGCTGACGCAGGGCTGCCCAGCGCTGTTGTAGTTACTGCTGTTGGCCGCTGCGATCAACCGCGCATGGACGGCAGGGTCGTTCTGCCAAAGGTCGCCGAGCTGCTGCAGATTGTCGAAGGGGGGCGGTATGTCGCGCAAGCGCTGGTGCAGGGATTCACGCAGGGGCAGTTCGAGGGCGTCATCGGCCAGCGTTTCCAGATGCAGGAAGAAGTCGCCGACAGTGTCGATTTCACCGGCGATGGTCTGGGCATTCGCCAGGAGCGGCTGCAGGCTGGCGATCACCTTGGGCACCTGGAAGGGCTTGCTGATGAAGGCGCTGATATTCAACGGACGGATGGTCAGTACGCTGTCGCGGTCGGCGCGGGCCGTGACCATGACCAGAGGAATGTCCTTGCTGCGCTGGCGCACCTCCTCCAGCAATTGGGTGCCGTTGCCGTCCGGCAGATGCCAGTCGGCTATGACCAGTTGGGCGGCTTGCCGTTTCCAGGCCGCGAGGGCATCGGCGACGCGGCTCTGGCAGTCGACCTGGGCGCCAGGGCACAAGCTGAGGACGATCTGTTTGAGCAGGTCGGCTATCCAGGGATCGTCTTCGAGAATCAGCACGCGCATGCTCAGTTCCTGGTACTGGGATGGCTGTCCTTCGCATCGCCCGTGTTGTCGGGGTCAACGGATTTGCTGGCTACAGGCTGTGGACGACCGAAGTGATAGCCCTGTCCATAATTGCAGCCTAGCTCACGCAGGAAGTCGGCCTGAGCCCGTTGCTCGATACCCTCGGCGAGCACCTTGAGACCCAGGCTCTTGCCGAGTGCGATCACCGCTCGGGCGATGGCGGCGTCTTCGGCGTCATCGGGTAGGCCGCGCACGAAGCTCTGGTCGAGCTTGAGCTTGTCCACTGGCAGGCGCTTGAGGCGTGCCAGCGAGCTGTAGCCGGTGCCGAAGTCGTCGATGGCCAGGCGTACGCCGAGCGCGCGCAGGCTGATGAGCAGTTTCTGTGCTGCGTCCGGGTCTTCCATGATCGCGCTTTCGGTCACTTCCAACTCCAGCTGCTCGGGCGGCAGGCCGGTTTGCGTCAGCACGCTGGCGACTTTCTGGGCGAGCTCGCCACGGCTGAACAGACGGCTGGAGATGTTCACCGCAACGAAACTCAGCGTGTTGCCCTCGCCATTCCAGCGCATCATCTGCTGACAGGCCTGCTCCAGCACCCAGGCGTCGATAGCGCCGATCATGCCGTTGTCCTCGGCAATCGGGATGAACTCCCCCGGTGCGACCAGCCCGCGCTGCGGGTGCTGCCAGCGCACCAGGGCCTCCATGCCGACCTGACGACCGTCACGCAGGTCATGCAGCGGCTGGTAGTACACGCGTAGCTCATCATTATCCAGGGCATGGCGCAGGCTGCTGGCCAGTTCCACGCGCTGACGGGCGTAGTCGGTCAGCTCCTGCTCGTAGAAGGCGTAGCCCTCGCGACCGCTGCTCTTGGCCTTGAACAGCGCCGAGTCGGCGTTGCGCAGCACCTGCTCGACACTGTCGGCATCCTCGGGGAACAGGCTGATGCCAATACTGGCGCCGATATAGAGCTCGTGGTCATTGAGGCGAAAGGGTGTTTCCAGGCTGCGCAGCAGGCATTGTGCAAGCTCAGCTGCCTGGGCGGCTTCAGCGCAGTTTTCGCTGAGCAAGCCGAATTCGTCGCCACCTAAGCGTGCCAAGGTGCAGCCGTTAGGCAAATTCTGCAGAAGACGCTCACCAACGCCCTTGAGCAGCAGATCGCCGACGTTGTGGCCGAGGCTCTCGTTGATGTGCTTGAAGTGATCCAGGTCGATCAGCAGCACCGCACCGCGCAGTTCTTCGATCTTGCTGCGCTCCAGTGCGTGGGCGACGCGCTCGGTGAACAGTAGGCGGTTGGGCAGGTTGCTCAGTGGATCATGGTGGGCCAGATAGTCCAGCTCGCGCTGCGAGCGTTTGAGGGCGGTGATGTCGGAGAATACCGCCACGTAGTGGCTGACTCGCCCCTGTTCATCGTGGATCACACGGATGCACTGCCACTGTGGGTAGATTTCTCCACTCTTGCGGCGGTTCCACACTTCACCGCTCCAGGCGCCGCGATTCTGCAGGGCATGCCACAGGCTCTGGTAGAAGGCGGTGTCATGACGCCCGGACTTGAGTAGGTTGGGGTGCTGGCCGAGGATTTCCTCGCTGCTGTAGCCGGTGATGCGGCTGAAGGCCGGGTTGACGTGCACGATGTTTTGCTCGGCATCGGTAACCAGTACGCCTTCCTGGGTGGCGTCGAACACTGCCGCCGCCTGGCGCAGGCTGTCGTCGATGGCGCGCTGCTGGGTGATGTCGCTGGCGATACCGATGAAACGCTGTGGCTGACCACTTTCGTCACGCAGCAGGCGGCCGCGCGAGTGAATCCAGCGATAGCTGCCGTCGGCGTGGCGCAGGCGGTAGATGTTTTCGTAGGGTTGGTCGCTCAGTTCGGCATTGAGCGCATGCAGCGCGCGCTCCATGTCATCCGGGTGCAGGCGCGAGGCCCAGTCTTCGCGAGTATCGCCCAGCGCTTGCGGGGTGAGGCCGAGGAGCCTGGCGTAGCCCTCGGAGAAGAACACCTTGCGTCTGGAAACATCCCAATCCCATAGCCCGTCGCGCGTGGCATCCAGTGCCAGGCGCAGGCGCTCCTCGTTTCCGGCCAGCGCCAGACGTGCGCGGCGATACTGGCGAGCGTGACGGTGCAGCACCAGGTACAGCAGCGCGCTGGTGAGCACCACGAAGAACAGCCCTTTGAGCGATTGCAGGCGTTCCTGCTGCGCTGCGGAAAGGCCCAGTGCGGTGAGCAGTTGGTCGCTCAATAGTATCCACAGGCCGGCCAGCAGCAGATAACCCAGAGTCAGACGCAAGGCGGCGGTGTCGATACGCATGGGTGGGCAACTACGCTCCTTGTAAAGGTTGATCAGTATAGATGGAGGGCGTGCTGAAACATTCTTATCTAAAAGACCAACTGGTTTTCTGGCATGGGTCAGGGATAATGCAATCAGGTTCGTCCTTGTAGGACAAACCGTGTTCCCCCTTCAAGAGGCAACAGCGCCCATGTGGTACAACGGTTTACTCGACCTCTCGGTCTGGCAGCTGGTGGCTGCGACTCTGCTGATGACACACGTGACCATCGTCAGCGTGACAGTCTATCTGCACCGCTACTCTGCGCATCGTGCACTGGAACTGCACCCCGCGCTCAAGCATTTCTTCCGTTTCTGGCTGTGGTTGAGCACTGGCCAGAACACCCGCGAGTGGACCGCGATTCACCGCAAGCATCACGCCAAGTGTGAAACCGTCGATGATCCGCACAGCCCGGTCATCAAGGGGCTGAGCACCGTGTTGCGCAAAGGCGCTGAACTCTACCAGGAAGAGGCCAAGAACCAGGAAACGCTGCGTATCTATGGCAAGAACTGCCCGGATGACTGGATCGAGCGCAACGTTTACAGCCGCTACCCGATTGGCGGTGTGACCTTGATGGCGATCATCGACCTGGCCTTGTTTGGCGTACTGGGTATGACCGTCTGGGCGATCCAGATGATGTGGATTCCGGTATGGGCTGCAGGCGTCATCAACGGCCTTGGCCATGCCGTCGGCTATCGCAACTTCGAATGCCGCGACGCCGCTACCAACCTGGTGCCCTGGGGCATCATCATTGGCGGTGAGGAACTGCACAACAACCACCACACCTACCCCAACAGCGCCAAGCTGTCGGTGAAGAAGTGGGAGTTCGACATGGGCTGGGCCTGGATCAAGCTGTTCAGCTTCCTCGGCCTGGCGCAGGTGCAGCGCGTGGCGCCCATTGCTCACCGCGTGGAGGGCAAGGGCCATCTCGATATGGACACTGCCATGGCCATCCTCAACAACCGCTTTCAGATCATGGCGCAGTACCGCAAGCTGGTCATCGCGCCACTGGTCAAGCAGGAAGTTGCCAAGGCCGATGAGTCCGTTCGTCACCTTTTCCGTCGTGCCAAGCGCCTGCTGTCGCGTGAACCGAGCCTGCTGGAAGAGCAGCATCATGCGCACATCGCCGACATGTTGGCGCAGAGCCAGGCACTCAAGGTGATCTACGAGAAACGCCTGGCGCTGCAGCAAATCTGGGTCAAGACCAGCAGCAACGGCCACGACATGCTCGAAGCCATGAAGCAGTGGGTGCACGAGGCCGAGGCCAGCGGTATCCAGTCGCTGCGTGAGTTTGCCGAGCAGCTCAAGACCTACTCGCTGCGACCGTCCAGCGCGACGGCCTGACCGCCGCTCGTTACAAGCGAAGGCCCGCCGAACTGGCGGGCCTTTGTGTTTGTCCAATAGCTCGCACTATGCTCATTTCAATGCGAGGCGAAGGACGGATGGCCGCTGTAATGGACGATCAGGGCAACGCTGTTTCCGAGTTGGAGGAACTCACCTTGGCGCTACTGCACAGTCGTGCCGAAGTGGAGCGCCTGGGCGCGCGCGAACAGCTTTTCAGCAGCCTGCTTGGCAGCGTCAATGCCGTGCTCTGGGCGTTCGACTGGGGCGAGCAGCGGATGATCTATGTTAGCCCGGCCTACGAACGAATCTTCGGGCGCTCTGCCGCGCTGCTGCTGGCCGATTATGGTGAGTGGCGTAACAGCATTTACCCGGACGATCTCGACTACGCGGCTGAAAGCCTGGCCAAGGTGCTGGAAACCGGCGCTGTTGAGTCTCGCGAGTACCGCATCATCCGTGCCGACGGGCAACTGCGCTGGCTCAGCGACAAATGCTTCGTCAGCCCCCGTCCGGGAGCGGAGCGGAGCAGTGTGATCGTCGGCATCGCCGAAGACATCACTGAGAAAAAGCGCCTGGAGGGTGAGCTGCACCGCCTGGCCACCACCGATGTGCTGACCCAGAGCAGTAACCGGCGGCACTTCTTTGAATGTGCCCGCCGCGAGTTTGAGCACGCGCGCCAGTTTGGCAGCCCGCTGGCATTCCTGTTGCTCGACCTCGACGACTTCAAGAAGATCAATGATCAGTACGGCCACCAGATCGGTGATCAGGTTCTGCAGCGTCTGGCGCATTGCGGCAGCAACGCGCTGCGTCGTGGCGATCTGTTCGGTCGTATTGGTGGTGAGGAGTTCGCCGCGCTGTTCCCGGGCTGTGAGCCGGATGTGGCCTTGCAAGTGGCCGAACGACTGCAGCGTGAGGTGCAACGCCTCGGCTTTCAACACGAGGGTGTCAGCTTCGGCATCACCGTCAGCCAGGGGCTTACCAGTTTGTTGGCCACTGACCTTAGTCTCGATGTGCTTTACGCACGCGCCGATGCAGCCATGTATGCGGCCAAGCGCCAGGGCAAGAATCAAATCGTGCTGGGATGATGGTTGGCGATTTTCCGCCTGTCACCTTGATATGGTGAGCGGAAAATTGCCGATACGGCGTTGTCATCGCCCAGCCACCAGGCTGTCGAAAAAATGTAACCTACTGTTCTAGAAGCCTTGCGCGCTAGCTTTGCCAAGCTGGCGCGCTATCTGCATACGCCCCGTCAGATGCCGGCCAGGATGTCGGCGCACAATAACAACGACGAGAGAGCACTCACCCATGCACCACTCTGCCCGCCTCATTTCGGTCGCGCCATTGCGTTCGCCGTTGTTCTGTTCTTCCTGAGTTTTTTACGCACCCATTCGAGCCCGGCTTCTGCCGTGTCCTGGCTCGCGGGTGTGTATGCCCTATTCGTTCCGGCCTGCCTCTTCGTGCCGAAGTCTGCGCCGGACGATGCGTCACCTTAAACACACTGGAGAGAAACATAATGAGAAAGACCTCCCTGGCACTGGCCGTAGCCGCCAGCACCCTGGGCCTGAGCCAAGTTGCCTTCGCCGATTTCATCGGTGACAGCAAAGCCAGCTTGACCATGCGCAATTTCTACTTCGACCAGAACACCAAGAACACCGCCAACAATAATGGTGAGGCCAGCGAGTGGGGCCAGGGCTTCATTCTCAACTACACCTCTGGCTTTACCGAGGGTACCGTGGGCTTCGGCGTTGATGCCGTTGGCATGCTGGGTGTGCGTCTGGACGGTGGTGGTCGTGCAACCAAGACCGGCCGTGACCGTACTCCGGGCCAGCTGTTCCCGCTGGAAACCGATGGTAGCGCCGTTGATGACTTCAGCAAGGCTGGCGCGACCGCCAAGGTTCGCATCTCCAAGACCGAGGGTCGCATCGGTACCCTGATGCCGAAACTGCCGATCCTGGTATCCAACGACGGTCGTTTGCTGCCGCAGATGTTCGAAGGGGGCATGATCACCTCCAACGAGATCGACAACCTGACGCTGACCGCTGGCCAGATTGAGCACGCCGTTAGCCGTGCGTCGAGCAACAGCACCGGCTTGTCCGTCGCTGGCGGCAGCGAGGCTAGCAACAAGTTCTACTTCGCTGGCGGTGACTGGAAGATCAACAGCGATCTGACTGCGCAGTACTACTACGCCAATCTGGAAGACTATTACAAGCAACACTTTGCCGGTCTGGGTCATAACCTGGCGCTGGGCGAAGGTAGCCTGAAGACCGACCTGCGTTACTTCCGTACTTCTTCCGACGGCAAGAACGGCAAGGAAGCGGGTTACTCCGTAGGTGGTTACACCCGCAATGGTGACGGCAAGATCGACAACAACACCTGGAGTGCTGCCTTCACCTACAGCCTGGGTAGCCATGCCGTTATGCTCGGCCATCAGCGTGTTTCCGAGGACAGCAACTTCGTGCAACTGAACCAAGGTGGCATTGAAGGTTCTGGTGGTGCCAGCGTGTATCTGCTGACTGACCGTTTGGTGAACAGCTTCACTCGTGCTGGTGAGCGTACGACCTTTGGTCAGTACAGCTATGACTTCGCCAGTATTGGTGCTCCGGGCCTGAAGGCTTCTGTCGCCTACCTCAAGGGCACCAACATCAAGACCACTGGTAGCGATGCCAAAGAGTGGGAGCGCGATGTCGCTCTGGATTATGTGTTCCAGGATGGCGCTCTCAAGGGGCTCGGCCTGGGTTGGCGTTATGGCGTGCTGCGTGGTAACACCACCACCGCCGACGCTGACCAGAACCGTCTGATCGTCAGCTACACCCTGCCGCTGATGTAAGACGAGAGGTTTTCGGGAGGCCGGTAAGGTCTGATGTCCCGAGGCTAAACAAAAATGCCCGTATCCACTGGACGCGGGCATTTTTTATGCGCGACTGGTGACGGCTCAGTGTGCGCTTTCAGCTGGTGCTGCTGACGTCGCGAGGATGGCACTGGCCAGCTCCATATCGTTGGCGTCCTGCAGCTGCGGGTTGGCACTGCGCAGTTGCTGCATCGCGGCTTCCAGATGCGGGCCGCGAATCTCGCCGTTGCTGGCGACGAAGCTGCTGGCATCTTCTTCAGCCGCGGCGACCAGCTTGCGATCCTTGAAGGTCAGATAGGTCGAGGCGGTAGTGGCGCCCGAGGACAGAATATCGCGCAGCATGCCATCGGCTGCTGCGGTCTGGGCGATCAGGCAGGCACTGAACGCCAGTGCGGCACGGCTCGTTACACGCATGATGAAACTCCTGTAGGGTCATTCCTATCCTAGGAGTCGTGCAAGCCACCGGTGGTTCCTTGCAGGCGATGGCCGGTTGCCAGATCGTTCAGTTCCTCAACCTGCGTGCGCGATGCTGGTGACGCCACCAGAGCAGGGCAGAGAGCAGCGCCAGTGTGGCGAACAGCAGAAATTGCCAAACCCAGGGCAGCTCGGGGGCCAAGTAGGTCAGCGCACCGACCCCGACAGCGATCAGGCCTATCCACAGCAGATAGCCGCCGGCGCCGAACACTTCGAGAATCAGCAGCAGGGTGGCCAGGGCCAGCCAGTCCCAGAACGACAGATTTTGCAGGTAGGTGATCATGGTTGGACGCGGCTGCCCATACTCAGACTGTTCGCTGATCGCCCTTTGGTGTGCATTGCATAGACTCCATTGCCAGATCAATCAATCTAAGCACAGCCGTCTGCGGTCTGCCGCCGACCCCTTCGCAAGGTGGGCAGATGTCCAGTCATCCATGAGCGCTCGAGCATGTTCCAACCTCTGCTGATACCGCTGCTGCTCGTCGCTCTGTTGTTACCGGGGTCGCGTGTGATGGCGGGAGAAATGTTGGATGCCCTGCAGCGTGCGGCACCGCAGTTGGAGGCTCGGGCTCTACAAGGTGCGTTGCAGGCACTGCAGTGCGCCGAGCGTGGCGGGGCGAGCAAGGCCCGGCGGTTGGCGGTTATCGATTACTCGCAGTCGTCGCTGGAACGACGCTTGTGGGTGTTCGATCTGACGCACAGGCAGCTGCTGCAACGTGAGTTCGTTGCGCATGGCCGTCAGTCCGGCGAATTGCTCGCCGAGCATTTCTCCAATCTGCCTGGCAGCAATCAGTCCAGCCTCGGCCTGTTTCGCGGCGCCGAAAGTTACAGCGGCCGTCACGGTCATTCCTTGCGTCTCGATGGCCTGGAGCCGGGCTTGAATGACCAGGCACGGGCGCGCGCACTGGTGATCCACGGTGCCGACTATGTGGCGCCAGCATGGGCGCAAAAGTATGGTCGGATGGGGCGCAGCCTGGGTTGCCCTGCTGTGCAGCAGGAGGTGATTCGTGTGCTGGTGGATCAGCTCAAGGATGGCCAGTACCTGTTCGCCTGGCATCCGCAGATGAAAGCAGACCGCTATCGCGACTGCACGAGTGTCAGCGTTGCTCGCTCTGTGGAGTGACGCGTAACACTTCCTCGAGGGTGGTCAGCCCGGCCGCGACCTTTTGTGCGCCGGACAGACGCAGGCTGCGCATGCCGTCCTTGAAGGCAGCGCGGCGCAGGGCGGTAAGATCGGTGTCAGCGTTGATCAGTGGCTTGATCGCATCGTTGATCAGCATGATCTCGTAGACACCGGCGCGCCCACGGTAGCCGGTTTCGCGGCATTCCAGGCAGCCAACGGCATGGTGCGCCTGAGTCGGCAGCGGTGAGCTCCAGGGGCGGGTCAGGCCATTCCAGGTGTCTTCATCCAGCTGTACCGGCGCCTTGCAGTGCGGGCATAGGGTGCGCACCAGACGTTGGGCCATGACGCCGAGAATGGTCGCCTTGAGCAGGTAATGCGGCACACCCAGTTCGAGCAGGCGGGTAATGGCGCTGGGGGCATCATTGGTGTGCAGGGTGGAGAGCACCAGGTGACCGGTCAGCGCCGCCTGGATGGCCATTTCCGCGGTTTCCAGGTCACGGATTTCGCCGACCATGATGATGTCCGGGTCCTGGCGCATCAGTGCGCGTACGCCGCTGGCGAAGTTCAGGTCGATGTTGTGCTGCACCTGCATCTGGTTGAAGGCGCCTTCGATCATCTCGATGGGGTCTTCGATGGTGCAGACGTTCACCTCCTCGGTCGCCAGTTGCTTGAGGGTGGTGTAGAGCGTGGTGGTCTTGCCCGAACCGGTGGGACCGGTAACCAGGATGATGCCGTTGGGCTGGCTGGTCATGCTGGCCCAGCGGCGCAGATCCTCGGGGGAGAAACCGAGCTGATCCGGGCTTTTCAGCAGCACTTCCGGGTCGAAGATACGCATCACCATCTTCTCGCCGAAGGCGGTCGGCAGGGTGGAAAGACGCAATTCCACTTCGTTGCCATCCGGGGTCTTGGTCTTGACCCGACCGTCCTGCGGTTTGCGCTTCTCGGCGATGTTCATGCGGCCGAGGTTCTTCAGGCGGCTGACCACCGCCATGGTGACCTGCGCGGGGAACTGGTAGACGGTGTGCAGCACGCCGTCGATGCGAAAACGTACGGTGCCCTGCTCGCGGCGTGGTTCGATATGGATATCGCTGGCGCGTTGCTGGAAGGCGTACTGGAACAGCCAGTCGACGATGTTGACGATGTGCGCGTCGTTGGCGTCCGGTTCCTGGTCCTGAGCGCCGAGGCTGAGCAGTTGTTCGAAGTTGCCGACGCCGCTGATCTTCTGATCCGTTGCATTAGCGCCGCTGACCGAGCGGGCCAGACGGTAGAACTCGGTGGTGAAACGCTGAATATCGCTGGGGTTGGCCACCACGCGTTTGATCGGGCGCTTGAGCACGTGTACCAGATTGGCTTCCCAGCTGTGCACCAACGGCTGACCGCTGGCGATGGTGACGCTTTCGCTATCCACTGCCAAGGCGAGGATCTTGTGGCGTTGGGCGAAGGCGTAGGACATCAGCGGGGTGATGGCCGGCACGTCGATCTTCAGTGGGTCGATGCGCAGATAGGGCTGGCCGGCGAAGTTGGCCAGCCAGACCGTGAGGGTCTCCAGATCGAGCTTTTTGCCGGGGCGCGATAGATCATCGACCTGCTGTGCGGCCAGGAATTCCAGTGGGTGCTGAGTGTTGTTCAGCGAGCTGCGACGAATCGCCAAGCACTGTTCGGCTACGTCCTGTTCGACCCGGCCCTGAGCCACCAGCTCGCGCAGCAGGTCGCCGAGATCCAGTACACGGTCGGGTGCGGTGGCAGTGAAGGCGGACATGCGGGCTCCTTGGGGTCGGCCTGGACAAGGGTAGCAGGTGGTTTTCCCGCAGCCTGTTAGCCGGACTAGGATGCCCGAAAAGCCACGCCAGGGCGAAGGGCCTGACGTGACCAAGTACCCGATTCAGGCCACCTCCGTCACCAGGCTGTGATCCCGGTGCTGCCAGGTCACCTCCCACACGCATACCAGGCCGCGTAGTTTCTGCGCCAATACGCCAGCGCGATGCAGTGAGATGCCGGGCAGGCGCAGGTTGATGTGCAGGTCATCCTGCAGGCGCTGCATGTGCAGCGCTTCGGGGAGCAACTGCAGTTGGGCGAACAGGCCGAGCAGGCGGCACATGACGTCGGCCTCGGCGTCGGTGCGCAGTTGGTATTCGACACAAGCATCAGGGCGATCCTGCCAGGGATCGCGGCGGTTATAGGCGGACGGAAACGGCGTGGTATCAGGCATGGCGGCAGCTCAGGCAGGTTTTACCTAAGTTTCCGCCTTGTTTGGGCAAAAGTTCTGCCTGGTTTGCTGTGTTTATGGCGTTTCTGTGGATAGACTTGCCTGAATAATAGGCTTGTGAGGAATTTTTATGTCCGTTGTGCTAGATGCCTACGATCAACGCATTCTTGCTTTGCTACAGGAGGATGCAGGCCTCTCCACCGCGGAGATCGCCGAGCGTATCGGTCTGTCGCAGTCGCCCTGCTGGCGCCGTATCCAGCGCCTCAAGGAGGAGGGGGTGATTCGCAAGCAGGTGACCTTGCTCGATCGCAAGCGCATCGGCCTGCACACACAGGTGTTCGCTCAGGTCAAACTCAACGCCCATGGCCGTTCCAACCTGACTGAATTCGCTGAGGCCATGCGCGAGTTTCCCGAGGTGCTGGAGTGTCACGTGCTGATGGGCGCAGTGGACTTCATGCTGCGTATCGTCACCCGCGATATCGAGGCCTATGAGCGCTTCTTCTTCGAGAAGCTGTCACTGGTACCGGGGATTCAGGAGGTGAACTCCATCGTGGCATTGTCGGAGATCAAGTCCACCACCAGCCTGCCGCTCGCCTAAGGTCTGATCACCACGGGGGGCGATTGCTCGACGTTGCGCTTGCCCGGCGGGGTGAGCCCCATGGATACGTAGATGCTGGTCAACTGGTCCACGCCCATGTCGGCGTGGCGTATCCACTCTTCCGGTACGTAGAGCAGGCCGCCACCGATTGGAATCGGTGCGGTAGGAATGAGGATGGCGCAGTAGGCGCGGCCTTCCAGCTCCACGCTTTCCGAGCTCGGGCGCAGGGCAAGCACGGCAGCGCCGTCACCCCCGAAGAAGCACCAGACAGGTGCCATGGTGGTGATGTCTGGGTTCTTACTCTTGTCCAGCAGGCCAACGAAACGATCAGCCAGGTTGTAGAAGTTGCCGATCAATGGCGTGCGCCGCAGGGTGCGGTCGAGCAGCCAAGACAGCGGGCGGCGCAGCCCCAGTTGCACGGCCAGCCCCAGTGGGTAGAGGCTGGCCAGCAACACCAGACTGCCCAGCAGATAAGCCAGGTAGCTGTTGCTGGAGAACGGCTGGCCGAGGGCGGCGAATAGTTGGCCGATCAAGGTCGAAGGGCCGACCAGGCGATTGAGCAGGCTGAATATCCAGGCAAGCAGGGCCAGGGTGAGCGCCAGAGGGAGCAGGGACAACAGGCCGGTCAGCCAGGTGGTAACGATGGATTTCAGGCTGCGTCTGAGCATGTAGAGAGTTTCCTTGACGATCGTGGCGGTGACTTTACGCCAGGCGTGGCAATTCTAGGCAGTCATGTCTGCGCGCGGGGCAGGAGAAATGGCTACAGCGCTTTTCGTCAGATGGCTGCGCAAAAAAAGCCCGGCACTAAGGCCGGGCGGAGTGGGTACACAGGGTACCGAAGTAGCAGCGTTCGTTTGAATCCTTACATGCCGAGTAGATTCGGCAGGGCCATGGACACGGCTGGGATGTAGGTGATCACCATCAGGAAGCTGAGTAGCAGCATCAGCCACGGCATCGCTGCGCGGATCACCGCTGTCAGCGGCATCCCCGTCACCGCCGAAGTGACGAACAGGTTCAGCCCCACCGGTGGCGTGATCAAACCGATCTCCATGTTCACCACCATGATGATGCCCAGGTGGATCGGGTCGATGCCCAGTTGCA
>Ga0208645_1000175_pt1 | contig 89449 bp, 90 predicted proteins | sample VirMetDEL_Sep_01_FD_184519 | JGI IMG/M metagenome (GOLD analysis project Ga0208645, IMG submission 184519) | Aqueous microbial communities from the Delaware River and Bay under freshwater to marine salinity gradient to study organic matter... | ecosystem: Environmental > Aquatic > Marine >... | reverse complement strand
GACACTCACGTCTAGCGAGGTGATTCTGGACAGCCCAGATGGGACAGATGAAGTAAAAGTTGTAAACGGGACTGTATCGCTACGAACTGCAAATACAGATCGAGTAGACATTACTGATTCGGGAGTGCGGATGGGCGCGGCCAATGCTCGAGTTACTACAATTTTGGATGAGGATACAATGTCTTCTGATTCAGCAACCGCTCTTGCTACTCAACAGAGCATTAAAGCGTATGTAGATGCGCTCCCGGTTGAATTAGGAATTGCGGTAAGTGATGAAACTACGGATTTAACAACTGGGACAGCGAAGACTACTTTCCGAATGCCTTACGCCATGACACTCGCAGATGTGCGAGCATCAGTGAACACCGCCCCGACGGGTGCGGCCTTGCAGGTTGACATAAACGAGTCGGGAGTTTCTGTATTAAGTACTGTTCTTTCCATTGATGCTTCAGAAAAAACTTCTGAGACTGCCGCTACAGCCGCAGTTATTTCTACTACTCAAATGAACAGTGACGTTGAGGTAACTATAGACATTGACCAAGTCGGATCAACTGTAGCTGGAGCAGGCCTGAAAATATGGCTAATAGGAACGAGAGCATAATGAGCGTTATTCTGAATCCGCATAGATTTTCGGTATCGGGCGGCGGCGACACTCCCGCGTTTGGTGGGGCTAGTCGCAATTTTGATGGCACAAATGATTATATCAATTCAGCTAATGATGTTTTTAAGAAAGAATCTGATGAAGCTTTTTCAGTGGCTTTCTGGGTCAAAGGCTCAGACATTCTTACATCAGTTCTCGGTACTTGGGATTCCGGAGCATCAAAGGGTTGGACTATGGGCAGGAGGTCGAGTCTCGGTGTCGTGCAGGGTGGGTTTGTAAACCGTACTGGGTCTGGAGGGCGATTGGCTAGAGGGTCCACAACAATTCCCGAAAATGGAACTTGGTTGCATCTGGTGATGACTTACGATGGTTCTGCTAGTTGGTCGGGGTTTAGTTTTTATAACGATGGATCTGCGGAGACTGTTTCGCCAATAGCTGACGCATCGGATACCTATGCCGACGAAAATGATCTTATAATCGGGGAATGGGGAGGTAACTTTCTCAACGGTAACTTAGCTGATTTGCGGTTTTACGACAAGGAGTTAACATCGGCAGAGGTGTCATCCATCTACTCAGGAACTCATGTTTCTGACGGTTTGGTGGGCTGGTGGTTACTCGATTCCGACGATACTAATGATTATTCCGGGAACGGCTACGACGCCACTAACAACGGCTCCACATACTCAACTGACGGCCCTTTAGACTAATTTAACAAATGAATTATCCAGTAAACACGGCAACTTCCGAAGTTATCCACCTCAATTAATTTTACGTGTAATAAAAACAAATGAACTACCCAGTAGATACATCTAAAAAATATACAATATACAATACGGCAACTTCAGAGGTTGTTCGCGAGAGAATAAATTACCCACGGGCAGACGGGGAACAGATTGTTGGGGGAGATCCCGACCTTGTTTTCCTGACCGTGGCGAACACTGCTAAACCTGATCCCTCAGCCGATGACAAGCAGGTGAAGCGCGGAAATTGGGCAGTGGACTTGCAAGCGGAAACCTACACCGAAACGTGGGTGGAGGAAGACAAACCCATTGTTGTCCCTTCTCAAGTAACGCCGCGACAACTCAAACTTGCGATGATACAAGACGGAATTTACGATACGGTTAAATCAATTGTAGACGCGCAACCAACATCGGTGCAGGTAGATTGGTATGACGCTACATTTTTTGAGCGAACAAACGCAACCCTTGAGTCTCTGCGGCAACATCCCAATATTAACAAAACACCTGAAGAGGTAGATGCATTGTTTGTTTTAGCAGAGACTTTGTAATGTTGATCCACATAGATTTTCTCTACTGCCATCAGCGGAGTACAGAACAGTCGTTACAGCAGAGGCTCAGACGACATGGACTGCCTCATCTACGGATATTGGCACGGCTGATAGCCATGTGATTGGCCTCCCCGGAAAAGCTTGAGACAATATCGGCTGTAGTTCCTGTAGCTAACGCCGCACCATAAATAGCTACCCCAACCCCGTTCTCCGGGCCTTGATTGAAGTGTACAGTAGCTGAGACGCCACCGATTGTCGCCGAAGAAAAAGTGACACTAATTTAAGCATCAAAGCATACTTTGAGAACCAAGGCTCCGGGGATAAGTCTAACCCAGAGTGAACCCTGGGATTGCGACTCACCGATTTAGTTTATTCTTGATCCACCTCGCAAACGCTTCCACCCCCGTCCTGTCATTAGCATTTCTGTTAACCGCTGATATGACTATACAAAGCCAACAAACACCGGCTAAAGATTTGGAAAACTCACAAAAAAACATCGGCCCACATATAGCCGATCACCCCTTTATTATTCCCTCTCAAATGGTGTCCGTTTTTGTTCGGCTAAACACTTTCCCCCCAACCCCCCAACTAAAGACCCTCAACTCCCCCATAAGTAAGGTAGCAGAGGTAGGCTGGTGGCAATGTCCGTAGTTGCCGCCAGTCTTCCGCTACCCGAACCCCCTGCCCGATGACTGACCAGGAAAAAGCCGAACGCCGTGAAAAAATCCGGACTAAGTTTAAATCCATTGGTCAGGCTTTAATCAATGTCGGACTGCCTGCCGTGGGAGGTGCGATTTCTGCAGGCAATCCAGCCGCTGCCCAAATTCTCAAGCAGGTAGGCAAAGTGGTCAAGGTGCTCGGGGATGACGCCGAGGATTACGAAGTGTCCGACATGGACCGGATCGAGGCGGTGATCGCCCAGCAGGATCCAGAGGTTATGTTCAAGATTCGCGAGCTCGAAACCGGGATGGTGGACAATTTCTTTGAATCAATAGCCCACCACGAAACCCAGGTCACTGCTCGACATGCTGCAGACATGAGTGGCGACAGCACTTTTGCCCGCAACTTCCGCCCTGGCATGGGAGCGGCCATCGCACTTGCTTACATCGGCATCATGATTGCGCTGACCATCATGTTGTTCATGTCTGTCCAGAAAGATGGACTAACCGGGACATCACTCACTTTTGCCTCATTCCTGGTCGGTAGTGTCGCGACACTGACCGGGGCTGTCTCAAAATTTTACTTCGGTGGTCGGACAGAAGAGAAGATTGCCAACTTTAAGAATTTTTACCAGTCCCTTTCGAAATGAAACCTGTCCTTGCTTTGTCTATCCTGTCCTTCGCTTGTCTGACGGGTTGTCATTCTACAGTTTTCCCCCATACTTCAATATACCACAGATCTGAGTTAAGTCAACAGAAAGTTTGCATAAAATCACCCCGTGGAAGCCAGACAGATCCAGCCACCCGTATGGACAACGAGTGAAGGAGTCGGCGCGTTTCATTACCCTATTTCCATCGAATACTAAAACTATGAAAGTAAAACTACCTACTAACATCTCAATAAAGGACATCGCGACAATTGCGGGCGGCGCCGCCTGTTTTGTCGGACTGATATTCGCGTTCCCGGGTTACCTGTTCCTGCTGATCGGATTGGTGAGCGGAGGACTGGCCATTGCCGAAGGCATCGCGGACGCGGGTGAGCAGGGCGACAGTCGCCAAAACATCCTGGAAAAGCTGAAACGCAAAAACTTCATTATCTTTGCCGTTGCAGTCGCTGCCATGTTTCTTGGAGCTTTCCTGAAAACGGATGTCTGGTTCGTGTCGGGACTCGCCGTGGTTGCCTTCCTCGGCATGATCGGGCGAGGGATCGCCAATTCCGGGCGACAGGGATCAAAAGAAATTTAACTCAACAGAGGGGAGAGACACGGCATGGACAACGTAACTGTAGCAAAAGACGACCTTTGGACAATCAAATGGGCGATCGATAACGATGACGACAGTCTGGCGTTGGATACCGTCCTTCGCGCCCTGGGTGTCCAGACATCCAACAATATTGTCGAACCACACCGGACCAGGCCGAAAGCCGACCGTCTGAAGGTGGCGGTGATTGTCGGACATAACGCTTACGGCAAAGGCGCGTGGGCGGCTGATCCGATCGGGATGCAGGAATACGACTTCAATAACATCGTGGCTGACAACCTGGCGGCATTGTCCGACACGCAGATTGTCTACAAGCGATTTAATCGCCGCTACACAGGAAGCTACCGCAACGAGATTGAAACGGCTTATAGAGAGGCTGCACAGTGGCAACCTAATCTGAGCCTTGAATTGCATTTCAACCGCTCAGGACGCACCCCTGGACGTTACACGGCCATGTACACGGCTTATGGAGCTTACACAAGTCAGCAGGTTGCCGGGATTATGCAGAGACACTTTATCAACGCGCTCCAATTCGATGACGGAGGTGTCCGACAATTGACCAAAAATGAAAACGGTGGTCGCGGCCTGTACACGCAAAGTTTTCCTTCGATCCTGACTGAGCCATTTTTTGGCGGCAACCCTGAGCATGTCCAGAGAGTGGTTCAGATGGGTGGGACTAAAGCGATGGCTCAGATTTACGACGGAGCGGTGAGAGAGGCAATGGCAATTTTAGCATAATGCCAAGATGAATGGACTTCGACACAATACTGAGAATAGCGGGCTGGATAACCGGTGTCGCCGGGGCAGGCATTATTTTGCAGAGATATGTTTTGAGTCCCTTGGCGACGGTCATCAAGTCTTTAAGGAAACATTTCGGAAAGATTGTAGACGGGTTGCCACTGCTGGCCGTGCTATTGGAAAAATGGCCGCAGTTGTCGGGGCCTGGATCATTATTTTACTGGATCGATGAGATAGAGTATCACGCGCATGGCAATTCCGCGTTGATCCTAGCCGTCCTTAACCTCTGGGATACCCCTATTTATGAGTTTTCTCCGGAGGGGGATTGCCGCTTTGCGAATAAAGAGTTGTGCAAAATCTTCGGCTTATCCCCGGATGCGATGCTAGGGCAAGGGTGGCTACGCGGGATTATCCCTGAGGAGCGAGAAATAATTTATGACAAGTGGGAGTCAGCGATCAGAAAATCCATCCCTTATGAATGCAGTTACACCGTAAACAATTCAAAGACAGGGAAATACTACAGGATGACCACTTACGCTATACCATTGATATTTCAAGGTCATACGCACGGATATTTAGGGGTTTTCAAAAGTGTTTCTGAAGTCAACCTGGTGCATCCTCGCCGTAACATCCTGGTGACTAAAAAGCTGAATTCAAAGATCCATCTACATCTGGATTGCGGTCATGTTTTTAGCATCCCTGACTCAATCGAGGGCAAAGCATTCCTAAAAAGAAACACAAACATTATCTGCACCCAATGTGACAAAACGTGATTCCGTTCAACAAGTCTTGACATTTCAGATTGCCTCATTAATATATAATTCAGATTATGCCTTAACCGGGGCGCAAAGCATATCCATAACGGAAGTTGGGGGACTTCCCGCTTTGCGCTCCGGGTTTTTATTTCATGCAACGTTTGAACGCCTCATAAAAATCTTTCGCCTCGGCAAAGGTCAAGCCATCGGCAGCTTTTTCAGGGTCGATAAACCCGCGTTTCTTCTCAATTCGATAAAGCCCGGGCCGTTCCTCTTTCTTCATCTGGTTTTGTCGCGCTTCCTTGGCTTTACGATCCCGTTCCTGTTGCGCCAACCATGCTCGTTGTTCTGCCAGGGATCGGACCCGAACGGTTCCTGCATTACGGTCAAAATCTAAAACCTGCCGCTTGTAATCCAACGTCATGTTTTTTAAATCCACCATCATTGAGTCACCGCCCTCTAACGCTACCTCGAACTTGTTAACCAGGTAATGAGTCTGCATATCGATCGGCATTTTCCGCATCAGGGCAGCAGTTTTTCCTGGAGCGGCAACCAGTCGGGGGTGCAGATCACCGCGGCCTACTGCGTCCAACCTATCCCAGGTGTCTTCCAGTTGCGGTGACATCTGCCGAATCTTCAACCGGGATTCCGGAGAAAGCGTCATCCATTGGTTGGCAGCTTTAAGGGCCGAGTCGAAAAGACGTTGCAGGTTGACCAATACCGATTTGACGGTTTCCCGTTCGGTTTCCGGAAACACCATCAGTTGCTCATCCGGAATAATCGCCAATTCAGCATCAATGACGCTTGTACGGGGAGGGGCAGGGGATTGGTTCTTTTTAGCCATAACTGTTATTTCGCAAGTTCAATACCGGAGGTTATCTCACGGAGGTTCTCTCCTTCCTTCTCCTCAAAGCGGCTGAGTCTTTGTTTCTCGAGCAACCTCTGCTTATTCTGCTGATACCAGCGACGTTTGCGCTCCCGAATTGCTTCAAGGTTCTGCTCATAGTAAGTTCGATTATGCTCTGTTTTTGAATTTGGATCACTGTAAGGCATGATTAATAAGAATATTTAGAATATTAAGTATATCAAGTCATGGTTTAGCAGTTTGGTGTTGAAATAACTGTTGAAATCGACTCTCCTCGAAACCAGTAAAAAAGCCTCTAACCCGCTTGGTTAAAGGCTTGTAGAGAATACCAGCGGCGGGAATCGAACCCGCACTCCCGTTTTGGTCACTTCTGCTTAAACCACGGTGAAATAAGGGATTAACCGGGGTTGATTATTCTTAATATTCGCAATATTCCCTATGTTCGTGTTGAAGAAGTGTTGAAGTGATTTCGTGTTGAAAAAAGTGTTGAAGTGAGATGGCAACGATTTATCAGACTGGCAATTCCCCGTACTGGCAAGCCTATATTTGGGTTTGGAAAAATGACAAGCGGGTGAGGGTTTCGCGCACCACTCGGACAAAGGATGAGGAAGCAGCGAGGGAGATCGCAGACGAACTGCAACGGGTGGCAGACCTGGCAGGGGGTGGGCAACTGACCCACGAATTCGCAGCGCAATCAGTACGCAAGATCACCGAGGCGGCTGGACGCTCAATCTATCCCCGGTGGAGTGAGGCAGCTTCCGAATGGCTGGAAATACGCGGCAAGCGTGTAGGTAAGAAGACCAAAGACAATTATCGGGGACATATCAACGATCTGACGCGTTTTCTTGGTCGCGACCCGTACATTATTGAGATCACGCTAGACACTGTTCAGGGACTCTATGATGCGCTTAGAGGGGATGGCATGAAGCCGGGACCATCCCGACAATGCATTTCGACGATATCAGCAGTTTTTAAAAGGCAAATGTCCAAGGGCGTGATCTACACTAATCCTTGCGAAGGGGTGGAGAAAACCGGAGGGCTTTCGGATCGCAAGGTGCCGTTTACTGCTGAAGAAGTGCAGAGTTTGATTGACGCTGTGTATTCCCGCTCCTACTACGGGGACGGTAAGTCGATGGCCAGGGATTGGCATACGATGATTTTAACCGGTTGGTGTACCGGCCAGAGGGAGGGGGATTGTTCCAGGCTGAGTTTCGATCAGACCGAAATGGCAGGCGAGCTCCTGACCGTGACTTTTCTACCCGCGAAAAAGTTACGGTATGGCAGGGAGGTTACGTTACCTGTTCTAAATCCGTTGCGCTCCCATCTTCTGGGTTTACCTCACTACGGGGAAAAAGGCCCATGGTGTCCCGAGTTATGCGGGATGAACACCCGCCAACTTTGCTATCATTTTGACCGGATCATGACCGAGGCAGGAATTGAGATCGAATCGATGAGTGGGGAAGGGGAGCGGAGTAGAACCTTTCGCAACAAAGGTTTCCATTCGTTTCGACATACAATGACTTCAACGCTGAAAAATGCAGGGGTGCCGGCTGAATGGCGGATGATGATGCTGGATCACGATTCAGAGGAGGTCCATGCGGGATATTCGCACTCGGATGTTGAAACAATCGCCAAGTGGGTGGGCGGTGTGAACCTTTCACTCCCAGGGTAAACAGTTAGTTGTGATCTTCAGCGCAGAACCGGCAGACGGGAGGACCTTCATAGATTAGATCCTGTTGGGATAGGTTTTTGATTTCATGGAGCCCTTCGCAGATGGAACACTCGAACTCATCTTCCCATTTAACTAGGCTGAGGCGGTAGCCGTTTACCAGGTTGGATATGAATTGAGCATCCACTGTTTTGAGATTGGTGAGATACCCGTCCACCAGTATCCGTTTTTGCTTGATGCGATCCCCGACGATATCGTCAATTGCCTGGACTGCTTCAACTTTGCTTGGTAGCGGGGCGTGCATAGGTTCAGTATTTTTTCTCATAATTTATTCGATTTCGATCCGGGTATATTCCTCATCCTGTGGTTTCTTCGCCCACTTTTGAGAAATCCAGAATTTAATTAGGTTCTTCACATAAACGGGCGGCTCTCTGTCACCCGACTGCCATGCGTAGACAATGCTCTGACTCACTCCCGGCAACATCGCTACCAAATCTTTCGCATCCCATTGGGCCGTGTACTTCTTCCAGGTCATTTCCACGTTCATGTAGAACTGATAAAGCTCCTTCTACAATGTGCAAGAAAAAACTCTACAATGTGTAAAATAATGCTTGATTGTTAAGGGATGAATATTATTATCATTATGGAAATTCAACCGAGTTCCCTAAACAAAAGAAAACGCGACTTTGGATGGAGTCCTGTAAGTCGCGTTCTCAAACTTAAAAATAGAAAGATTAAGTCTCAATGAGAGTAAACCAAAACAAGTTGGGCGCAAGCGAAAGGTTTGCGCGGAATCTCAAGTACTCACTGGTTATCGCGAGCGTTACGCTTGTGGGAGCGGTCCTGATAGGGGCGTTCCGGCTGAGTTATGACGCGTTACTGGATTTGGCGATCAAGGCAGGCATCCGCGAAAATCTGGCCTGGATCTGGCCCGGGCTGGTGGACGGATCGCTGGTTGTGTTTTCGATCGCGTTTTTTCTCGGCAAGATCTTTGATGAGCCGTTTAAAAAGCAAGCACTCTGCTTGGTGCTGGGCTTTGGCCTGCTCACGGTTTTCTTCAATGCTATGCACTCCAGCGAACTCGCGCCGACACTGGCGAAGATTCCGGCTTGGGTGGTGCCCCTCATGGTCTGGACGTTGCCGCCGATCCTGGTAGCCGTGAACACGGAGATGATATCGAAAATATGCGAGAGCGTATTGGTCAACGTGATCGGTATCCGGGATTACCAGGATGCGCGTAAGCGGGAGCGTGAGGCGTTGCAGCAAGCTAAGCGCATCGAGCGCAACCGGAGGATGACAAAGTCCGAGAAACTCAATCTGATGCGCGAGACGGTGCTTCACGAAGGGGTGCAGGATAAATCCGCGTTAGCGACCCTGCTGGGAGTCGATCGGCGCACGGTTGACCGGTATTGGAAGGAACTCGGGCTGGGGGATAAGTTGGCGTTGGCCAGTTAGTGAGGTAAACAAAGCAAATCCGCGGATATCCAAGACCGGCCCGAATGATCGGGCCGGTTTTTGTGTCTCGCTCACCGCGCAATCTGATACATGGCCCTCCCCTGAAATAGTGGACAGACTATGCTGCCGATTTTAGGTCGGCATTTCGCTTGTTCAAGTGTTTTTGAGCAAATTGGATTGGGGAAATATTCCCCAAAGCAGTGTGGATTCGTTCTTTGTTGTAAAAGGTTTCTATATACTTGAAAACCTGTCGTCTTGCATCGGTTTTGGTTTCGAATACACAACCATCCGGGAATGATTCGCGTTTCAGTATCGAGAAAAATGATTCGCAGGCAGCATTGTCATAACAATATCCCGAAGCACTCATGCTCTGCCTGGCATTGCGGGCATTTAACCATTTGCGCATTTTGTTGCTGCTGTATTGAGATCCTCTGTCGCTGTGAAAAACAGTCTGCCGGGTGATTGGAGTTTGCGTTGCTGCCTTTTCCGCAGCGTCAATCAGCAGCTCGGTTTTCATGTGATCTGCGAGGCTCCAGCCGGTTACTTCCCGGGTGAATAAATCGATGATAACAGCCAGATATAGCCAGCCTTCTTTGGTGGCAATATAGGTAATATCGCTGACCACGATTTCACCGGGACCGCGCGGGACCAGGTCTTTGATGAGATTGGGGGACGGTGAGGCGTTGGAATCAGGAATCGTTGTTTTGGGACGAAAGGCCGCCTTTGCTGAAGCATCTATACCGGCTTCCGCCATGATCCTGGCGACTCGATTTTCTGAACAATCAAATCCATGCTTACGCAACTCTTCGGTCATTCGGGGACTGCCGTAGTTGTTTTTAAACGGTTCGGCTCTGATCATTTGAATCTTTTCCAGAATGGCTTCGTTTTCCTTTTCTCTTTGCGAAGGTTGCCTCGAAAAATGCTTGTAGTAGCCGCTTTTGGATACTTCGAAAATCTCGCACAGTTCGGTAATCGCAAAATCCTCCCGCAACGACTCGATCAACGCATACCGATCTGCGGGTCTTCGCCCAGTATGCTGGCTGCCTTTTTTAAGATCTCACGCTGCCGGCGAAGGTACTCGTTTTCTTTTCTGAGTCGTTTGATTTCGTCGGCTAACTCCTCAACCGACGCTCCGGCTCCAGCCTCTCCGCCTGCGGCGTCGCGGCTTCCACCTCCGCTCTGGTTGAGGATCCGGTCCCGCCAGGTTCGCAGGCTGTTGACGTTTACATCCAGTTCCCGGGCAACCTGTGCTGCGGGTTTTCCGCTCGAAAGTAAGAGATCGACCGCATCGCGACGAAATTCTTCTGTGTAAGTTCTTCCTGTTTTAGACATGATTATTGATTATTAAGAATGTTTAATCGATGCCTGTCCACCGTTTTAGGGGAAGCTCAACACTACGAGGTTTGTGTATTGCGGACGATACGCAAGGTTATACCCCCAAACAGGTATAACTGGATATAAATCTCAATGTAAACCAGATAGGGTTTACTTTGATTTAGCTTCTGGATCGGCAAGCGGTTCGGGGCAAACCATGGAGGAAGGCAGAAATTCTTCCGGCTGTTTCTCCTGATAGGTCGGATAGGTCCAATAACGATGCACCATCTCAGCAACCCTGAATAAAGCTGCGTAACTCATTTTCATCATTTTCGCGCCCAGTTCATCATTATTGACGCCCCATTTTTCGCTAAAGTCGGACGAGTCAAACACGTTGGCAGCAATGCCAAATGCGGTTTGTGCATCCATAAGGGTTCCATTGTTGGCATCCAGAATAGCGGACCATTCCCCAATGGTGAATCGAACAGGCGTGTTGGCGAAGATATTGGCATATGATTCGATGATGCGGCTGATTTCTGTCTCCAACGACCACGGGTCGTTTTGATCGACTGTGTGCTTGAGGGTTTCCCTGGCACCGACGCTCAGGTTTATTTTTTCCACGTCGTCATCCTCCGGTGGGTTGGCGACCCGCATCATTAGATCCTGCACATATTGAGCTGGTGAACGCTCCCCGTTGACCCACTGTTTCCAGGTTCGATAAGGAAAATCGATCCCTATTGCCTTGTTGAATGCCTCTTTCGAGGAGTATTGAGCGATGAATTTAGTCCATTTTGTATCCATAATAGCTAATTCTGTCAGAAAAAAGCAACAAATCAAGCCTAAAGTGAAGTAAATGATTGACAAATGCTCAATGAGCAGTATACTTACATCGTGAGTAATCAAGATACAGCACAGGCTGGCGAGCGGACGCAAACCGAAGTCAAGGGAGAGGGCCAGGAGTCGGCCAGTAACGATTCTGTAGTAGTAATATCAGCCCAGGGTTCACTAGACTCGTCGGCTATTGCGGTTCCTTTTGAAGGATCGGCAGTAGCGACAGGCATGTGGGGGAATCTGGAAGTTCAATACGACGGGGATTACTCCTATGAGCTCGCTTATGACGATTTTTCGTTCACAAGCGACAAGGAGTTAACCGACGTGTTCGAATTTCAGTTGAGTGACGGGAGCACAAGCAGGGAGACGATTCGCATTGTCGATATCCAACCCGAACCCACCATTGGGTGGGACGCTTTTATTAATCCCCTGTTGGATTACCAGCAGCGTTGTTTGGCCCTGCGCTTGAAAGTTGCTGATGCGACGGGGTGTCAACCTTTTCAGGTTGGGCGCATCCAACCCTTCGCTCACTGCTACAACGCGAGACTGCCGCAAGGTAACCGTTTCGTGTCTAAGAAGGAAGTAGATGCCATGTAGCTTCTTCCTTCCCGTCGCCCCGGCGCTCTTTGAGTGCCGGGGCTTTTTGGGTGATGGCACTTGATGCAAAGCCCTGTGACCGAGAGGAGCAGGCAAATAGCTTCGTGGAATCCGTTGTGATTACACTAAAACCTAAAGCTCAACAAGAAGTGTGCGATGCACATGCTGAACTGGAGTTTTATTGGACGATCGATTCACCGCTTGACCTGGATGACAGGGATAAAGAGGTGATTCGAAAGTCCCTGGAAACTTTGGAGAAACACTCGGAAAACACCGATCCATATCGGCACTATTACGAGTGGTTGAGTGCGTGACCATTGAAAGCCCGACTGGCGTTGTCAGTCGGGCTTTTTTGTATCTTTAATAATTTGCCAGTTGAGCGTTGATGATCTCCAACTCTTTACGCATCGCTTCCTTTTCCGCTGGTGAGTATTGCATAGTAACAGTTCCCTCCACTACAGCCGCTCCACCAGGTTCCAGGATGTTGCCGTTGACCCGGGCCGTGCCGGCCATTCGCAAAACCACATTTGCTCCATCCACTCGAATAACTTATAATGAGAAAAATATATGCTACACGAAACAACTAACCATCCTTCGATTTTCCATCTTCCTCAAGGGGACCGAAAATTTCTTCGATCATATCCCGGTCGCCCAGCAGGAACTCCAAACTGCGGGCATCCCTGGCATTATCCAGGGCGAACTTAACCGCACGTCGGATGATTTCAGCCGTGGGTATCCCCGTGGCTTTGTTGATCCGCTCCAACTTCTCGGTGGTTTCGTCATCGTATCGGGTGGGTATCGGGTTGGCTTTTTTAGCACTCATTTCATCATCGTGCGATGATTATACGCAGTTCTAATTAACCTGAAAGAAAAGAATTGTGTATACGAGAGATAAAAACGTCATTTTTCTATTTGCATCTAACAGATAATTAATTATACATATTCTCATGGCAATGAAAACCAATCCAATACCCACACGCTACGATGAACCCGAAGCAGAGCTCATTGAAAAGATTCACACTGCAACTGGGATGCCAAAGGCCGAGATCATCCGGCGTGCGGTTAAGTTCAGTCTACCAAAATTTCAATCCGGGAAGGTGAATATACATTTATACGGACCGAACCGGAAAAGGAAGACGGCATAAGTCAACCTGCGGGATCAACTTATCTTCATTAGGGTATGAGCCAAGCAGATGAACTGATCAAACTCGCGCAAGATGCGCCTCCACCACGCAAGCAACGCCGCACCAGCAACAAGAAATACGCTGGTTTTGGCGAGGCGGCTGAACTTCTGATCAGCGAGAAGGGTTATGGATCGATTAAATCGTGCGTCGATTTCTTTATTGATTTAGGCAAATGGCCGGAAGCGAAGCGGGCCGCGTTGCAACTCTACCTGCAACGGTTTTTTGAGAATCAAAAACTCTCACGTATTGCCGTGGATGCCGAACCCCTGGTTCTTGACCAGGGTTACTCAATCGAGCAGTGTGCCAGTCATTTTATTCGCGAGGCGCGTTGGAGCACCAAGCGCAAGACGAAGTTGATGACATTTTTATCCTCCCACTTTCGGGAGTTACTCCCTGCCGAGCAATGGCGGGTGTTAAAAGGGAAAACACAAGCACCCAAAACTATCAAGATCGGTTAAATACTGATCAAACTAAAATAGAAAAGAAAAAGGGCCTGCGAACAAGAGAAATCCCCTCTCTCATCCACGGCCCTTATAGAATTCCAACAGCTATCCACCACAGATGAACATAGGAACTCCTTCGGGCAATAAACGCGTCATCGTTCAAAGACGCAAGCGAAAAATAGGGCAGGGATGCTCTCAAACTCGTTCAAACCGCGTCTCCAAATAGGAGACTGGCTGAATCGGGGCTAATCGTATCCAAGTCAAAGTTTAACAGCACCACCATCGGTGCAAACCGACCTTATTATGATTGAATTGAAGAACAACTTCCTTTACCAAATCGAGGGCGCAACGCGCATACTAAACACAGTTGCTATCTACAAGAACCCCGGAGCGTGGGTGGGACTCCACGAAGTAGACGGGGAACTGCAAGCCGCCTGGGACACATGGGTAACCCCCGTGGAATGCATCGCGGAATTCAAAGACGAAAACTTGCCGGATCGCAAATACAACGGTAACGGCGAACTGCAGGGCATGCTGATTGATCCGGATGAGCAGACGGAGTTTTTAATCAAGCATCATCATCAGGGCATGGCAAGGAGGGCAGCGTAATGAGTTGGATTAAAATGCGAGCTCAGTTGCGGAGGGATCCGAAGGTTGTTGCCATGGCAAAATACCTGATTTCCCAGGATGATTTCAAAATCTGGAACCTGGAACAAGCAGGATACACACCCAGTAACGGCGTAACGAAAACCGTTACGCCGTCGTTACACAGCGTAACAGGAGCGTTATGCGGTGCGTTACTCGACGTTTGGTCAACCCTCAACGAGATGCTCGATGACGAGGGAGTTTCCGACTTGATGGACCTCAGTTACATCGATCATATCGCCCAAATGCCATTGCTCGGCAAAGCCATGGAAAAGGTTGGCTGGGTTGTTGGCTTAGACGGCTCATCCCTTATGTTTCCTAACTTCACGGAGTTTAACGTGACTCAAAAGGCGCGTGGACCGGCGATGACAAATGCCGAAAGACAGAAGAAGTACAGGGAGAAAAAGAAAGCGTCACAGAGTAACGTAACGGGCGTTACGGAAAGTAACGCTAGAATAGATAAGAATAGAGTAGATAAGAAGAGTACCCCCCAAACCCCCCAGGGGGATTGCGTTGAGGAGATGAAAAAGTCTATCCACGAAAAAGCAGCCGCGATCATCAACTCGCCGATCAGCGAGAACAGCGAGAACAGAAATGAAGAGAAGCCGCCTGAAAAGAAGAAACGGCAAAAGCATCACCAACCTCCAGGGGCCCCTGATGCGGATGAGGTGGTCAGGCAAACGCAAAATCTCAAACCGGATGGTTCCTGGAAGCCTGCAGTTACCGCAGCGGAGATGTCGGCAATTGCTCAAAACATTGAATCGTTCGCGGAATACCCGTGGCAGTTGGTTCGGGAGTGGTTAGCTTCGGACCCTGACAAACCACCGCATCGGCGATACAACTTTTTTGAATCCGGAGGGCAGAGCGAACGGTCCCGGGCAGAGAAATGGCGAAGACAGGCCGACAAGCAACGAAAAAACAACAGGCCGAAACCAAGCAAGAACCAGGAGTGGAAACTGGAAATCATCAAAGGATAAATCATGGGAGACAATGTGTTAGAAAATCTTCCCTCCAACGTCAACGCGGAGGTAGCGGTTCTCGGGTGTTTGGTGAAAGATCCATCCCTGATCCCTGTAGCTGCGGCAGAGGTAAAACCTCAGGCTTTTTACAGTCCTGCTTACCGGCTGATTTTCCAAACATTGGTGGAGTTGGACAGGGCAGGGGAGTCGGACATTGACCCGATGGTTTTAGCCGCCCACTTGCGGAGCGATGGGCACTATGAAAAGGTCAACGGTAACAAGAGCATTCCTGAAATCATCCTGTCAGTTCCGAAGTCATCGGAAGCGGCGTTCCGAACAGATCTTGACACCGTTATCAGGAACTGGCAAAGCCGGTCTATCTGGGATCTATGCAATCGCTCCAAAGCTGAGTCACTAAAGTCTGATCCAGTCGAAGTGGCTAAAAGCATAGATACCAGTTTGACTCAGATTCTCGATGTAGGTAAACCATCCCAGTCGAAAAGTTGGCGTGAAGCCACGCTGGAGCTTGTTAAAACGATCGAGAAACGACATGAGGCAGGTGGACAATTGCCAGGATTATCAACCGGGATGTCTGACATTGATTCACTACTCAATGGGTTGCAGCCCGAGTATATCATTTTAGCAGCCAGACCATCGACCGGCAAAACGTCTTTAGCGGCCCAATGGGCGGAACACCTGGCTACTAACAAAATCCCGGTAGGCATCATATCCCTGGAAACGACGGCTGAAAGACTGGTTCAACGCGCCATCAGCCATACAGCAAAGATACCTGCTGATGTATTGGAGTATGGCAAGTTTAATGCGGGGGGTGAGGCCAGTTTTAACAAATTCATGGTAGCAGCAGGGAAAATGGCAGAGTGGCCGATCTGGGTCAACGACATGCCGGGACTGAAACTTTCGGAAATTGATGTTCAGGTTCGGCAGTGGGTGCAGGAGCATGACATTAAATGTTTGTTTGTTGACTACCTGCAGTTAGCTGAATCGGACTTCCCGTGCGAGAACGAAACTCGCGAAACAACGCTCAAATCAATATTTTTCAAAAACATAGTATCCCGCTATGGCATCCCGCTTATTTGCCTAGCTCAACTCAACCGGGGACCGGAGACGCAAAAGCGTAGACCCAGACCTAGTGATTTGCGGTCAAGCGGCAGCATTGAGCAAGATGCAGATGTAATTGCTTTCCTACATAAAGTTGAAAATGACGAAGATGATGACGAAGATGATGATGAATATGATCCAGATTCAAAGGAAGTGGATTTCATTGTTGCGAAGGGTCGAAATTGCGGGGTAGGAGAGACAAGATTAGTATTTAAACAAAATATTACTGCGTTTCAACAGAAGACGTTTTAGTATATAGAAAAAGAAAAAATAGAAAGATAACAAAAAAGATGAGTCAACCCGACAAAACAAAAGAAGAACAAGTAGAGGAACTAATCAGCAAATTCGAGGCGATGCACAGAGATACCAGCCGCATGGTCACCGACCTGTCACTAATCAGCGCACTGGTGGAGGAAGTTGATGATTTTCTGCACGAACTGTTTGTTGACGCTGTAGACCGGCAGGACAAGCCGATCATGGCGAAGATACTCGCCAAGCGAGCTCATATTTCCCACATCATAAAAACACTCTAACCTAAACCACAAACAAAAAAATCCACTAAACCATGACAACTGAAAACTATTACAAACTGACCCAACTCGGAACACCAAAGCGCGTGCGCCCCGAGATCGGTTGGCAAACCAAGGCTGAACTTACCGAGGATGAGAGGCGCGTTGCAGAGATGTCTCGCAACGGGGTGTCGGTCGTAACTCGCTTCCACGTATTGAGCGAGGTTCGCGGATCGGAAGAATTGCACTGGCGCACCACGGTCAGTGGGGGAATGAGTAACGGAGTTGAGCAGAAATGCGGCGGCAACCTGGAGCAAGCCCTAGCAATGCATGAGAACATGTGTCATCTGGTGTTCCCGGTCTGGGAGTGCATAGAGTTTCCGAGTTTCGATGAAATTCGGGAGAAATGGGAAAGAAAATTTAACAACGGGCAGCATGATTATTAACGAATTAAGCGACCAGTTATTAACTGGCGACATTGCTATTCTGCTCCTGGCTGATAGACCGGAGGGTTATACCTCGGGCGACCTTCGCACTACTAATAATACGGCCATCAACCGGTCAATATTCCTGCTGAATGAGAAGTTTTTGCGGTGTAGCAGGAAAGGCAACAAGGGTCGATACAACTATCATCTGACCCACAACGGCAGGTTGGCGCTAACAACCATACTGGGGCGTTGGCAACAGGACGACGAACGGGTATCCAACCTGATGTGTGCCTTTCCGCTGGCTACCCCGTTGAGCGTTCTTATTCCGTTGGCCGAATTGCCACAGGACAAACTGAATTCGGCGTTGCTGAAAAACCTCCTGATCCACATGGACATGGATGCTCACTCGGCAGCACGCATATTATCAGCCCTGGAAAAAGCAGGGGTGGCGCAAAAGGTTCATGACATAAACGTAGATCGCAAACCAAAAGCAAATCACACCGCGAAATATTACCAGGTCAAGCAATATGAAATTTTTCCGGAATATTGGGAACTTATACGCCAATGCGAACATTTAGTAGGTGTTTCAGTAGTAAAATAGAAAAATAGAGATTAGAAAAATGAGTAATAGCACAATTGAAAAACCGAAAAAAACTGGCGAGAAATGGTTTTATTCCAAAGAATCATTCCTGGCCGCTGTAAGCAGTTCCTTCGCGAAACTGGGTCATATCATCTGGCTGAGTGACCGGGAGGAATCGCGAATGTTCCAGTTCGCAAGCGTTGATGGCGATATCATCGTTATCTACACGACAAACCCGTATAACCGGAGCGGATGGAACGCGACGGTTTTGACTGATGCGGATATTATCAAACTGGAGGATTACCTGAACCCGAAAGACTGATGAGCGAGCAAGAAAAAAGCAGCAAAAAAATAACCTGCTGGACCTGTTGCGGTAGTGGGCTAGGGGCAGTGACTGCCTCGGGATCGGGCATTTTCTGCGACCGCTGTGACGGCACCGGGGAATGCCCCGCAGAAATGAGGCAATGGCAGGACGCGGGCAGGAAACTAAAACAAGCTCGCCTTGATAAGGGTTTAACGTTGCCTGACTGGGCGAAAGTAAATGGGTTTGATCCCGACATGGCTAGCAAGGCCGAGCGGGGGATTATCGATCCTCAAACCCTCCGCAAAAAGCGTGATGTTGACCTCGAACAATTAGAGCGAGACATTCATGGAATGTGCAGGGAGTTTGAAATCGCGCACGAACAAGATATCGAAACGATTTTATGGGGCTTTTCGCGGGTGCGGATCCGCTGCCGCGCAGAGCGACAACTAAAAGAGATTTGCGAGGCAGCGGTCAAGAATGCCGAACTTTAAACCAACCATGACCGAACAAACCGAAGATCTCTACACCCAGGCTGTTGATGACCTGGAATCGGCTGGCGACCTACTCAGTGATGCCGCCAACGCTGTATTCAACATCGATGGACTGGACAAACGTTGGCGAGCCATCCGGTCGTTAGCGACCACGGTAGAGGCAGAACTTGAACGGCTCACCGAAGCCAAACCCAATCAATAAAATGACAACTACACACCAACCACCAAAAATAAACGAATCACCAACCACCGTGCAGCACCAGGAGTGGAAGGGACGGGAATACGAAGTGGAAATTGAGTACGAAACTCAGGAAATCATCAGTGCTGACGAACACGGCGAGGTGTTCGATGAAATCATTTCGTACGTCCATGTGAAGAAGGTTCTCGCACCTGGTTTTCCAGCAGACGAAGTTCCGCTTCTGGCAGACGCAATCAACGAAACCTGGATCAACGCTAGGGTAGGGGAGTTGCCACGATGAACGAACATTTTAAGTCAATGGACCACGCCCTGGATGCGTTTGTTTTCGCCGCTCGGATCGACAAGATTCCGGGTTGCGAAACTGCGATTGAGATGGACATGGAGGGAAAACCGACATCATCCATCGAAGTGGACTACCAAGGTCGCAAATATCAGGTTTCGATCAACGCAATTGAACCGGTTGTCCCACCGGACACCGCCTTGCAAAAAATCCTGAATCAACGTTTGAATTAAAACCAATCAAAGTTTAATAGTAAGAGCTTAGAGAAATAAAAGATGAGTGAAACAAAAGTTAAAAAACAGGACGGGAATCCAACTGAGTTGACAGTCCCGCAAACCAACCCGTTAGCAATCATAGAAGCCGCGGTAGCGTCCGGAGCGGACCCTGCTGCACTTGAGAAGCTGATGGAACTCCAGGAGCGATACGAGGCGAACAATGCTCGTAAAGCCTACAATGCAGCCCTGGTGGCAGCACAGGCGGAAATGCCCACAGTATTCAAGGGCAGACAAGGGCAAAATAGCCAGTACGCCAGTTTTGACGACATCATGCGGGTAGTGCGCCCGATCCTGGATGCCCACAAGTTGGCGGTCAGCTTTTCGCAGACCGAAACCGCGGACACCATGACCATCACTTGCCGCATCATGCATAGTGAGGGACACTCGGAAGAGACTCCGTTCACGCTGCCCAAGGATGGTCCAATCCGGACCAAAGACGGGCGCAACGTCACCAACCTGGCGCAAGCGCAAGGGAGTGCAAACAGTTACGCCAAACGTTACTGTTTGACCAATGCTCTCAATATTGTTGTCGGCGACCAGGACGATGACGCCAAGGCATTGGACCAACCCCTGCAACTGGTATCTGCTGATCAGGCGAAGGAGCTCAAAACGCTCGCTACTCAAGCGGGAGTAGAGGAAGGTAAACTGCTATTGCACTATAAAGCAGAGTCGTTTGAATCGATCGCCTCAGTGCTGTATGCCGATGTCAAATCTGCATTAAACAAGCGTATCAAGTACAATGCAGCCCAGCAAGCGCAATGATCCACAACGTAGACCAAAACAGCGAAGCGTGGGAAAACCTGAGGCGAGGCAAACTGACCGCTTCGCAGGTAGGCGAATGGTTGGTAGCTGATCCAAAACTCACGCTGAAAGGCACTGAGATCAAAAGCATTCTGGATGAACTAGAAATCCCGCACAAAAAGTCATCCTTAGTCGGAGAACTGGCCAAATTACTGCCGGCCAACATCGTGGCTGACAACCAGGGATATCTTGCCAAGGATTTAGCGGCCCGACGAAAAACAATGTGCAGGATGATCGGGCAGGAGTTCTCAAGTCACGCGAACGAATGGATGGGTAACAATGCCACTGACTTCGGCAACGCGTTTGAAGATGAAGCTTGTTCCAAGTTTGAAATCGAGACAGGCTTTGCGACTGAGAAGATCGGGTTTGTAACCCTCGATGGGTTTAACTATTTCGGAGCAAGCCCCGATCGCATGGTTTATTCCGCCGACAAGAAAAGCGTCCTGGGTCCACTGGAGGTGAAATGCAAACCGGAGGCGCACGCAGAAACCGTGATCAACGGGATATTGCCGCCAGAACACCGATTGCAGGTGCATTTCCAAATGGTATTAACTGGGTGTGAGCAAGCGTGGTTCTACGCATACTCGCCCGACATGGAGAGTTTGATTGTGCCGGTCCAAGCGGACGGGCTCACGCGAAAGATGGAGCAAGCGATGGTCAAATTCGATGCTGAATACTCGGCGTTCAGAGAGGAACATTTACCTAAGCTTAAACCACAATTTCCGGAGGAGCAGGAGCAGGAATTGCCGCCCAGTATGTTCCTGCAGGAGCAGATAGAAATCATGGGGTGATGTCCTACTTCGGAGATAAAAAGTATTGGCGCGGAACTGCCCGGGGGATACTGGGATCCCTGCTAGGGATCGCGATAGGAGCGGCGTTAGCAATCTGGCTATGCTCTCCTCCGGTCTGGTCAAAACTAACCTGGGCGTGGACCGTTTTCCGCCATGGACCCGAGGGGATGTAATGTGATGAGGTGGGGGTTTACAGTTATTGAGAAAGATGAGTATAGCTACAAAACTAAAAGATAGAAACAGCGCCCGGGAGGCGTGGCAACGTTCGGGATTAACATACGCAGATTTGTCTACAGCGGCACTGCGTAAACTGGGGGATATTTTGCAGAGAAAACTGGAGGAATCGGAAATACTGATGAGTTCAGTGCGTGTATTCAGCGGCCAGGGCGAGCGAGTCGATGCAACGGGTGAAGTTCTATGGATGGAAATCCGCTGCCGATCTCACTATTTTGATAACCGGGAAGCAATCAGCTTTAACCGGGATGGATTCGTTGGATTTTGCGGCTGGGCCGATGAGACGAATTGCAAACCGTTTATCGCTGCGTTTGGCGAATGGGTGGAGGGGATGGCAAAATAGTTTATGGACACACTGGAACTCGTTAAAGGCGACAAAGGCACGATTATCCGCGAAATGAAAGATGGCAGCGGTCCTGTTGTCTTGTTTCATGGCGGCAGGTTGATCCCGAATGAGGTGCCAGACCGTCTGCGAACCCCGTGGGTGCTGGAGCATATCGGAACGTCAAGGCGGGCTTTTTTTAAGAACAAGCGAGAGGGCAGTGAGGCGCAAATCGAAGTAATCGCGGGTCGTGACCGGTGGGAGGTGGCAACTGTGCCAGTCGCTCAAGCCCTGGATATCATTGATGCGTCGGAAACGGAAATACTCTCTAGCCCTCATCGTTATGGATCGGAAACGTTGCACGACAAGATGGATAAAATCGTTGATTATGATGGGCATTTAATTCGGCTAGAACGCTTGTCCAAAGAAGCCAAACAAGTATCTCCAACGGGAGAGATGGTGCCAAATGAAAAGCTACAGTCAGAATTAAGTATCAAGATGATAGAGTGGAGGTACGGCAAACCGCGACAAGCCAAAGAGCAAAGTGACACAGGTAAACCCATGTCTTATGAAGAAATGATCGAGATGTTTCGCCGCACCCCAGGATCGGCAGATTCTATTCACCGACTATCAGATATTTTAAAGAATAAATCATGAAAGCACTCAACATCCAGGTCATTGCGATCGCGTGTGTGGCCGTCCTGATGGCGTTTGGTTTTGCATTAGCGGCAACTATCGACATCCACCGTCATCGCGTTCACAACCAGGCTTTGCGACGGATGGATGTGATTACCGACCAGATGGAGATTGCCTACCAGGATCTGCTACTAAGTGCTGCTCGAGGAAACAAAGCAGCGACCGACGAAGCGAGGCAGAAGTTTCATTTCCTGCACGCAGAATTTCAAAAAGAACGCCAACGAGTGGCGCATTTAATAGAGGATGAGTAACGGCACAAAAGTAGCGGCAGATTTTTTCTTAACTCCACATCAGCGCCGAGTCGCGGCAGCGGTTGAAAACACTCACCGCCGAACCGGACAGGAATGGTTGAAGGTTGAGGACATCCTGGAGGATTTCCAGGAAGGCGAAATGACTCACGGAGCACTGGCGCAAAACATGCTCCGACTGCAGATGAAGTTCCCCTGTGTTGTTGGCGAAACTCGCCGCTTACGCCAGGACGACGAAGGGAGTCCCAAGATGCGTTGGCAGATGTGGGAAAAGAAGTAGGATCAAAACCAGCCAGCGAAAACCCGCTCCATTCCGCAAAATAAAAACCGCCCCGGGTTGTTTCGTTCCCGGGGCGGTTTGGTTGTTTACAAAGATGGTTTAGAACACTGCCAATTAGGCAGTCTCATGCAAGACATCGATTTCCGCGGAGTAGTCACCAACAATCCCTTGCCCAACTGGAGGTGGTCCGATAACCAGACGAACGGTTTCTTCAGTTGCGTCGGTCAAAGCGAGCTTCCAGGTGTTGTTGCGGACGGTGATCCCGCCACTCATTGTACCGGCACCAAAAGCGCCGTTAGCCATGGTTTCGGTCGTGGTATAAGCATTGGCGTCAGCATGAGTGACCGCAGATGTCAGGGTTACGGTTCCGGTGGAGTTGGATCCGCTTACAAGCGCACTGGCATCGCCGGCAAGAGCGGTGACCAGAGCATCACCAGCGTCGGTTGCGGAAACGTCTACTCCGGGAGTGGTCGTGCCGAGCGTTGCTGCGTCAAACACGTTGGTTCCTGCCGTGAACGTTTCGGTCGTTGCGATTGCATCACCCTGAGTGCCAGTGTACTTGGCAGTAATCACGCTATCATCACCGGAGAAGGCCGCAGCAGTCACTTGTGCGTTTGCGGCGTTATTTGCGTCAGTGCCGTTAACAGCCGCAACAAAGTTGGTTTTTGCCTCGGCCAGGTCCGCGCCCAGATTGATTTCACCCGCTTCATCAGCGGTGCCGTCTGTGCGCCAGGTGTAGTTTGTAGCACCAATGGTCACAGTGTCGCCAGCGGTTGGCTGGGTGTCCATTGTCAGGGTTCCAGCGGACTTGGTGCCATCAGCCGAAATGTCAACCGAGACATCTCCGGAGAGCGTGGTTTTACCGGTTCGGAACTCATAAGTCCGACCGTTGATGACAACGGTTTCGCCATCGATGACCACACCGGATATGGTGAGCGTTCCGGTTGCTGCCGTAGCAGCCACAGATGAAAGCACCAGGTCTTTGGTTGCCGTAATGGTATCGGCTACAGCCGATCCATTGGCAGCGGCGATAGTGGCGTTAGTTGAATCAGCCAGAGTTCCGTCGTTACAGACCCGGACACGTAGCAAATTACCCGCGATAGCGAGTTTATTGCCTTCCAAGTCAGTTGACTTGATGCTGATTTCCGAGGCAGTGCCGGTGTCGCCCTGGACATCAACGGTGAAGCTGAATTTGCCGAGGGGCATCGTTTTGCCAGCGATGGCATACTTTGTTCCGTCGTCGTATTCGGCGAGGATATTGTTGTTAACAGTGGACCGGAGATACGTGGTTCCCGATTGGCTGCTAGCGGTTTCATTATTGGATAGTTCAGTTTTCATATATATGTATGCTTACTTTTTTCTATTATTTACCCGCCAATTTAGATTTATGTGGGGGGATTGGGCGGAATTTAACCAATGTTAACCTTTTAGCAATCAGAAGTTAACAAGCGGGTAAAAATCAACTGATTTGACAGTCCTTTCGGGCGATTTCGCGAGCGTATATGGAAGCATTTGCGAATTGTTTTGACAATCCTGAATATTTAAGTAATCTTAAATTATAATTGAAAAAACGGGAAGGCGCCGTTCTGCTTATGGAAAATACTTACCGAATATTTAAATTTCTAATCGTCCTTGCTGCAGCGGTATTCTTTGGGGTGGTCATTGTGGGATTCGAAATGAAGGGTTACGAAAAACTTTTCCCCGGGGATGATTGGGCAAAACTAATCCCGCTCGCAATCGCAATTGCACTGGGGGTGTTCGCGCATCGTTGCAAGAAGATTGGCTTCAGAAAAACCAGCTTTACCTGGGTGATGGTAGTCGCTCTAATCTTGTATTCCGGTTTCCAGTTTAGCATTGCATGGCGCGAAGCCCAGAAAGTTGACGGCGGCAAGTTGGTTGAATCCAAAATGGCTGATTCCAAAGCATCGGCATCAATCGCTGACGTAGAGCGTGCAAAAGCCGAGGTTAGCGCAATGACCGCAAAGAGCGATCAGTTAGTCGTTGAGTACACCCGCCTGAAGACTCGTTATGATAACGAGCAAGCGGGAGTTGCACCGATCCGCAGTTTAGAAAAGCAGATCGAGTTAGCGGAACAGAAATTCCAGGAAGAGATATCCGGAGTAAACGGCAAGCCTGGTGAAGGTCCGCGCAGTAATTCTATCAAGGCCGTAATTGCAACACTGAACACCAAGTTAGCGGCAGCAAAGCGGGAGCGGGCCGAATTGCTGGCAAACGGCGGTATTTCATTGGCGGAAGTCAATTCCAGCAAAGCCCTTGTGGAGCGACAAGACCAACGACTGACGGAGGCAACAACCCACCTTGCATCACTGCAATCGCTAGCTAGTGCCGATAACCGTGAGGCGCATGTTGCTGCAGGCAACCAAAACGAGCTCAATGCAATCTTCCTCGCCTTGGCAGGAGGTCACAAGTTGCGCGGAGCTGGTTACGTTATGCTGTTCGGTTTCGCCATGGGAACGCTGTTACACTCATCCCTGGCCCTGCTATGCTCGTTTATTGAGTTTCCCAGGTTGGAGTTTGCCAAAAAGCAACAAGTGGAAAACTGGGATCAACGTGGCGACGGGTTCAATCCGGAAGGCCCCGGCGAAGAAACCAAGGATGCTACGACAGGGAATGTCATACCACTGTTTGGCGGCACCGCTATCCCCGATAAGGATGAACGTAGCGTTATGATTGCCGACACATGCGAAGTAGGGAATTACAAGCAACGCATGATCCCCATGGCATGGAGTTCGCTGGAAGCCCTGGAGCGGCGCCAGAAAGTTCAACTCCTGATGGAAGAGGAAAACATTAGCCGAACACCCGATTTGGCAGAGATTTTTGAAGTGAGCCTATCGACGATCAAGAATGACAAAAGAGTCATCGCGAAGTGGAAGGCTCAGGAACAAAGAAAAGCAAAGATAATGAAACTATACCAGCCGCAATCCAGCAAGATCGTAGACAACGTAAAGGAAGCTGCTTAGTAACCATGGCCAAAGCCCGTCCCCCTCCCAGAACAAACCGCCACTGACAGGCGGGGTGAATCAATCCCGCTTCAGTCAAGACCCCATCCGGGCACACTTTGTTTTGAGTTGTTGTTTGTTCGAATGTGTGTAGAAAGGAGGTAGAGAGTAATTTAGGAGTGCATGGGTGAGGTCTTGACTGAGTTTGTTAGTAAAAAAATAGAAGGTATAAAGAAAGAGATGAGTATTAGTAACCCCCGACCACCAAAAGAATTTTACGCTAAAACCCGAGCCGGGATCAACTGGGAGCGGGAGTCCAACCAAGACATTATCAGACGAACCGGCGTTGTTATTTCAACCGTCACGCGTTGGCGTAACGAGGACGCACCGGAAACTGTCAGCTCGGGTCTGGATTGGACGAAACTTGACTGGTCAAAAGGCGACGATGTATTGGCCGAAGAGAACAATCGAGCCGTTAACTATGTTCGGGAACAACGCCGGATATTTGGAAACCAGATTGATTTTTCGTCTTTAAATTGGGACAGAGGGGATGATTACATTATGGAGGTGACGGGTTGGCGAACGTCAGAATACGCTCAGAAGATGCGTAAACTGTTCGCGCCCCACACGATCCGCAAAGACAACGCGAGGCGACTCGGGACGATTGTTGATGTTTCGATCCACCTGGATATCACCCTGGTTGACGCCAATGCGATGCGCTCGGTCAACACGGTCAAAAGTCTCATTTACTGCGATTTCATTGCCAGCAATTACGATCGTCTGGCATCGATGACTGACCTGACAATTTTCCTGGATGTCTCAACTGCTGCGACAACGGGCATCACGGACACCTTGTTGGAAAATGGCTATATCATTAAGGTTTCAGCGGGGGTTATTGGCACCAAGGATCGGTTCGGCAACACCCTAGATCGTCGCAAAATCTACGCGGACTTGACTGAGAAAGGGCGAGATTTGGTGGCATCATGGGGGGCAGAAGTTAAAGTGAATTCGTAACGCTAAAGGTGAGCCATGCGATCCGAACGAGAGACGATGAAAAACGCGTGCTAAATTAATAGATTAGCTATAAAAATAATAAGTATTACTTGACAATCATCCCCTCTCCCATTATCAACCATTCTAGTTTTTTCACTGGACATGGTTAATTATGATTGATTACGAGAGGGATACTGATCAAATCACCAAGGATGAAGCCCTGATTATTCTAAACAGAAGCTATTCATCGCTAAGGAGATACGTTAAAAAAGGACTGATACCGGAGGGCACGTCGCCCGCTCCCGGGATACGCTATTACTCGCGCAAAGCGTGCGTTGAGTTCACTAAAGGCCGCGTCCAGAACTCGGATAAAAAGATCTTCGCGGAACAGAACCGGATGAAAGAGGAAATCTTTGATCTGGAACGAGTTATCAAGCAGGAAAAGCCACACAAACGACATCCGAAAGCGGATGAAGTGAAGTCGCTTTTGAGCAAACAACTGCAAATTATGCGTTCCTACGTGGACGTACTGCAACAGAGAAAATCCTACATTCAATATTAGCATGAGAGACGATCTATCCGACGTAATCACCCAATTCAAGCATAGCAACGACCTGAAGGCCGATGAAGATAACACCGATGACCTGGATTTAAACTCGGTTGAGGGACGATACTATATCCCGTTTGACTCCAAAGTTTGGCTTTGTGTTTGGGCCAGCGAACTCCATATGGGTTGGGATCATTTGGCAGTCATGGCCATGGAAAAGGTTCGTAAGCATGGCACTACGACGATTGAGGAGCGGGAACCGACACCCCTGGAGATTCGGGATATTATTCGCCGGTTTTTCGATGAGGAAGAAGACGGGCAGATCGTTGAATTTCATCACCGCGAACCAATGCCGGGGAAACCTTTCAAACATCTTTTCAAACTCCAGAATTACACGTTACCCAGCCCGTCCATGGAAGGCGACCTGGCCGAATGGTTTGAGGGATACGAAGGCCAGGATACCAGCTTCGCCGCCCTGAAACTCAACTGATTTGACAGTCCTTTAAATGACCCAGAAAGCAATCCTTGATCCGGCAGCGGTAGAACGCGTAATGGTGTCGGATCCGCGTGATGGCTTCGCTAACTGGTTTTCGGCGTATGCCCGGATTAAAGACAAGCGGGGTAAGATTGTCCAGCCGATCCTCAACCCGATGCAGCAGGAAATCTGCGATGCGATCGGTTGGTGTTTGACTAACAATCGGCCAATACGACTGGTTATCTTGAAACCCCGGCAGGTCGGGTTATCCACCATTATTGTTGCCGCTCTGTACTGGTTTATGCTGACTCGCTCAATTGAGGGTTGCGTGATTGGCGGGCAGGATGACCAGGTAAAGTCACTCTGGGAATATTTTAAACGGTACGCATCCACCGACCTAATGAACTGGGGAATCAGCAAGGATGTTCAGGCCGAGAAAGCGGTATTCTCTAACGGTTCCAGGTGCTTGCATGAAACGGCTGGCGATCCGGAAGCGGGACGAGGCAACGCCTTCCATTTCGTGCTTTGCACGGAAGCTGCACGCTGGAGAGAGGGTGGGGTATGCGATGCTGACCAGGTGCTGGCCGGGATTCTGTCATGCGTCCCGATGCTGCCCGAAACTTGCGTTGTGCTCGAGTCAACGGCTCGAGGCCCGACTGGTCCGTTTTACGAATACTACCAATCAGCCGTCAGTTTGGAGGAAGCCAAGGCGGGCGAGTGGGCAGACAGTGGGTTTATCAAGATCTTTTCTCCCTGGTATGTCCACGACCAGCACAGGGAGTTGCACCCGATCCCCGAGCAGGAACGTCACATTGAAACAACCTATACCGCGGATGAGCGCGACATGGTGCAGCGGTTCAACCTCGAATCCAGCCAGATCCGTTGGTATCGCAGTGCGTTTCATCAAATCGCAAAGAAGGAACCCGCCACCATGAAGCGGGAGTTTCCTGCAACCGAGGAAGAGGCGTTCCACAGCACATCCAACCAGCGGTTTAACTCGGTTGGTCTGGCTCACTTTCGCCAGCAATCCGTTTTGGCGCATCCTGAATTTGGACTCCTGGAAGGGCAAAACAACCGCTATGCATTCATTCCTACCGAGGAGTCATATGCCAAGTTTGTTCTCTATGAGCAACCAGTGGCGCCGCTCCGATATCTGATCGCAGTTGATACGATGACTGCCCGCTACACCAACCCGGATGACATGGATTGTCATTCAGCCCTGGTGATCCGCTCGGGTTACATGGATGAATTTACCCATGCGTGGAAACCGCCCAAGGTGGTGTGCCGACTCGCTTACAAGTGCAGGCTGGACATCGATTTGTTGACCGAAGATATCTGGCGCATGAGCCAGTTTTACGGCAACTGCAAGATCATTCCGGAAGCCAACCAGGAGCGGGGACTGATCGCGGGACTGCTCAAAAAAGGGGCAGACGTTTACGAGCAGATGACCACCGATCGCAAAGGCAACGCAAGAAAAGAGAAGTCCACCGGAATGTATGGCATCCAGACCACCGGGGGGCAGGCTGGCACCGGAAGCCGCAACCGCATGATCGAAATGCTGGCGACTGCGATCCGCGAATACAACACCCCGATGGATGGACTCGAAATCCTGGACCGGCCACTGGTGCAGGAATTGGAAGATTTTATAGTGCATCCATCCGGCAAAGCCGAAGCCGCTCCCGGGAAACACGATGACGACGTAATGGCGTTAGCCATCGGGATCACTTTTATCGGTCTTGCAACACCGTATGTAGCCCAGGTAATCAAGAAAGAACTGCCCCGCGACTTGCAGTTACTGGAGCAGGATCTGAACCAGCAGGACAAGCGAGGCGGACAATGGAATTAATCTTACCCCATCCCCCTATCATGAAAAAACACTTCGTCACGATCATTACTTTTTTGACCCTGATTTTACTCATTTACACTTATGAAAACTGGAGTCGCATCTGGACTGACCCTGATCCAGTCGAAACGCCCGCAGATGCAAGCGAGGAAGATCGACAACTCAGGATCGTCACCGCTGCAGGGTTTACCCCGGAGCTCCCGCCAATCGAAAAGCCGGTTCCCGAAGCCATAACAATACCACCGATCATTGTGCCGGTTGATAGCAGGGATTGGGAGATGCACAAACTCTTGCCAGCAGAGGAAGAGATTGAGGAATTCAAACCAGCCATCGAGAAACCGATCGCCAGGAAACCAAAGCCCAAGGCGAGTCCAAGACCGACAACCCGGGCGACACCCAGGCCTGAACCAGCGGTTGAGCCAAAATCACGGAAGGGGTTGCTTAAATGGTTGAAAGAAAATCGGTCCAGCGAGTATCGACCACCTTCTTATTCGCCGCGCAACGCGCTGTGAAGGCGACTTTAGATCCGCACGAAGAGGCAGTCAGTCTCGCCGTTTGGCACACGGTCGATCTGCAACCTGTATTGTGGGACAGTCGCGTCTTTTGCAACTGGATCAAATGACGGGTGTTCAGCCAGGTATTCAACCATATGCCCTCCTTCAGTCAATTTCCTGTTATGGATGCTCAAATGAGCAATAACGGCAGGGAAAAAGTCAGCCTCATCCATGAATGGTATTCTGAACCAACCTAGTCGCTTCATATTCCTGCCGGTCGCCTCCCGAAATGAATCCAGGTTGGCCCGCAAGATTCCAATCGCTTCGGATTCGGAAATCTGCTGTTCTTCCAGGTAGGTGGATAGGAGGTCAAGGTTCATTAACTTGACAGTCTCTCAATATCTCTGACATTCAAGAAAGATGAGTGAAACGAGATTAAAGTCCTGCGAGAATTGTGAATTCAGCTTTAACTGGGATGCAGGTGGCTACCTTGCTTTCGAGTGCCGCCGATTCCCGCCAAGCATTTCTGTTTCTCCAATAGGGGAGAGTGGAGGCATTGTCGAAGGGCATCGAGATGACGATTTTCCCGAAGTACAAAAAGGTTGGTGGTGTGGAGAGTTTAAAAGCAAAAGTAACACCGAGGATGACCGAAGATCAAACCAGGCGCGATGACGAGTTGATCCTGACGGCTGCGTTCACCAGGAGCGAGAAAACCGGCTTCCATGTTATTTCATTATCATCAGGGAAGCGCTTTATTCATGTTTTAGAAAAACCAACCGTGCGAGAGATGGATTCTGTCAATCGATTAAGGTTTGTGGAGATCGAGAAGCAACTATGGAAAGTGCAAATCAAAACTGACCGGGCAACGGAAGGAGGTGTGGCGACTTACCTGGCGTTCACCCCGGAAGTTGACGATCATTTAGAATGGACAAACCCCACCACTTTCGGAGGAAGCAAAATACATCCTCCAAAAAACTCAACATAAGTCCAATTTTGTAGACTTATAAAATGACCCAACGCGAGTTCAATTTTATGGCCCCCACTTTGGGGGATGTTCCTCAGTATTCGGACAATTTGTCTATATCATTTTCCGGGGGCCGCACGTCTGCGGTGATGACCAAGTTTATCTTCGAGCACCTCCGCGACCGCTACCAGAATATTATTGTCACCTTTGCTAATACAGGTTGCGAAGACCCGAGGACGTTGGACTTCATCAAGCAGTGCGATGACCACTTTGATTTCGAGACAGTGTGGTTGGAGGCCGAGGTAGGAGCGGAGGGAGTGGGTATTAGGCACAGGATCGTAGATTACGAAACCGCTTCCAGAGATGGCCGACCGTTTGAGGACTATATCCGAAAGTATGGAATTCCGAATAGGGAACTGCCGCAATGTACGTCTAGGCTCAAAACGGAAGTGATGGAGAGTTACTTGAAGATTCACGACTGGGTGAGGGGCGCAAAACTCAACTATGATACAGCGATCGGCATCCGCTCCGACGAATGGGACCGACTAAGCATCAACGCAGAAAAGAACAGGTTTGTTTATCCCCTTGCTTACATGCGAGTAACTATGGAGATGGTAAAAAAGGAATGCCTATCCTGGCCGTTTGATTTACAACTCCCTGGCGATCACTGGGGAAACTGCCAGTGGTGCTGGAAGAAGAGTAAGCGCAAGTTGATGACGTTAGTACTTGAGGACGAATCAATTTTCACTTTCCCAAAAAAGATGGACGAAAAATATTCGCAAGTGAAGGCTGCCGCGGGCAAGACAGGAGTACGGCGATTTTTCCGCGGAGATATAACTACCAATGAACTGATCCAGGAAGCTAAAAGCACAGAATTTGAACCATACTCTGATAAAGAAATAGACTTTGATGATGTGCTTGATGTTCCTGATGGATCGTGTTCGGAATCCTGCGAAGTGTACGGAGATTATGAGTAAAGAAAGATACTGTCTTGAGTGCAGTCGTAGACTGATTTACACAGCGGAGTCAGGCGAGTTATGCGTGGAATGCATGGCATCAACTCAAGCACAAAAAAGCCCCAGTGCGCGAACACCGGGGCTTTTGAGTTGGTTAAGGTTAAGGAGTAACTCCGAATTTAGTGAGTGCATCATAAGCTACTTCCATAGCCTTTCCGCCGACTTTAAGATTGAACTGCCGAGCCACCCATTTCTCGCAAAATGATAACGTCGGAATGAGGTTGCCCATTGCAAGGTTGTTGTAAGTGATCATGACAATTTTATCGTATTCGTTTTTATCCATAACTAGGTACCCCAAAAACCCGGACGCTTCCGCCCGGGCTTGGGTTGATATGATTTTAGTCAAAAGAGGAATCCCATGCATCCTTTGCTTTGGCTATCGCTGCCTCTTTCGAGGGGAATCCTTCGTCAAGTTCCTCTTCCGTGAGAAACTCGTCGAAATCATACCACGCATCGTAAGCAATTCCGTCTTTCAAATCAACGGCATCACCACCAATAAACCAACGCCCATTGTCACCCTCGGCGAGGGTGACAATCAAGGCACAATCCCAACTGTTGCTAAGGCAATCGCATTCAAGTCCAGCTACCGCATGAGGGTAGATTTCTTTCATACGATCAGTCACAACGCCAGGAAAGGCAGGAGCAGGATCTCCCCACTTCCAACCACTCTGCTTCCGTTCGGTCTGTTGAGTTCCCTCATCAACCCGAAGCACAAGCCTAACTTTAGACGAACTAGAGTTATTCATACAATCCAATTATACACCCAAAAGAACAAAAGTCAACAATTCATTTGTATGTATGATAGAAATGCAGTATTTATAGGTATGCCAAAAAGAAAACCTCACGGAATGACAGGGCGAGCGAACGCATCCAAAGGCCGAGAAGGCTGGAAGAGGACTCAGGTGAAGATTGACCCCCATCTCAAGAAATGGGCGAGGCTAAACAACGTCAATCTAACTGAAGTTCTTAACGATGCTTTAGAAGCGTTGAGTGATAGCGATACTCAACACAAGTAATTTTGTTAAATTTTTTATGAGCAACAAATTATCCAATGCCCTAATTAATATCGTGATCGGCGCACTAATAATCTGGGCATTGCCGTTATCTGAGCCACTAAGTCATATTGCTGCAATAGCTCTAGGGGTGATTGGAGGGAAAGCGATTCTAAAAGCTATCTAAATGAACCAACAAGTAAAACCATCAGGACGTGTAGTCTCCCATTTTAGTTGCGGAGCAGCTTCTGCTGTAGCCACGAAAATCGCTATTGAGAAGTATAGCAAGGTGGAGGTGGTGTATTGCGACACTGGCAGCGAACATCCAGACAACAAGCGGTTTATTGTTGATTGTGAGAAGTGGTTTGGCCAGCCGGTCAGAATCCTGAAAAGCGAAAAGTTCGACAATATTTATGAAGTATTTGAAGCACGCAAATTTCTGGTATCCCATCACGGCGCACCATGCACCGGGGAACTGAAGAAAAAACCAGGTGATAAGGTCTGGCAGTTAGGGGACACGGAAATCTTTGGCTATACAGCCGATGAATCCCGGCGACTGAAAAGATGGCAACGAGACAACAACGAAAGGATTATCGAGTGCCCTTTGATTGATCGGTGCCTAACCAAAGAAGATTGCTTCGGGATGCTGGATCGGGTGGGGATCGAACTGCCAGAGATGTATAAACTGGGGTTCCGCAATAATAACTGCATCGGGTGCGTTAAGGCCCGCGATTCTATAGATTACTGGAAGCGAGTTCGTAAACACTTTCCGGAGCAATTCGAGCGAACGGCCAAACTGGAAAGGGAGCTCAATATAACAATTAACCGAGTCACCAAGAATGGAGATCGAGCATCAATCTTCCTGGACGAAATAGAAGAGGGAGAACCTAAAGGGTCTGACCCGAATATTCAATGCGGACTGTTCTGTATGGCAGAGGCAGACTCGCACGGGAAACCAGGCGAATAACTTAACAAAAGCAGACTTGTGTTGAACTATAGAAAAGTTAAAGAGAATATGGAAAGCAAAAAAGAATGTTTAATTTGCGGAACTCCTTTCGTTCCATACAAAGCGCAGAAATACTGCTCAACAAAATGCAACGCTGCTGCCTATCGGCAAAGGGCGCGAAAAAAAGAAAAACCTTTATGCGCTTGTGGTTGTGGCGAGCGCATAAAATCGATCGCTAAGACAGCGAGATATTGCAAAGGTCATTATCAGCCGTGGAAAGGGAAGGAAAAACCCCAGGAGATGCGCGACAAGATGAGCAAGTCTGTCAAACTAGCACATGCGGAAGGACGGTGGAAAATAACTCCCGAAGGAGCGGCTATAAAAGCTAAAAAGATCAGCGAAGCACATAGGGGGCGGAAGCACTCAAAAGAGCAGAACGAAGCTCATTCGCAGTTCATGAAGGGAAACAAGTTCCGCGATGACGAATCATACGAACGAGGGGCGGAAAAAATGAGAGGTAGACCACAGGTGGCTCCCGTAGTAGCAAAGGGGCCACAAAACAAGAGGTCGAAGCGGTGCTATCTAAGGTCGCCCGAAAACGTGGTTTATAAAGTTGTAAACATCAGCGAATTCGTCAGGACTCACGAACACCTTTTCCAGCCCGAAGATATGGTTTGGACACATCCCGAGAAAACGGGTCGGTGCCGAGCTTCTAACGGGCTTTGTTCACTGCACCAAAAAGACTCCAGAGGTAGCTGGAAGGGTTGGACGATGGTTAGCGAAGTGGAAATGAAGCAAGAGATGCACGACCTGCTCGACCGAAAAGCGTTAGAAAATTAAACGTTGAATTATGACCGAAGAAGAAAAAAAGAATATTTCAGCCATCCTGGAAGCAGCAAAGCAGATCAACCGGGAGAATCAGGAGAAAGCTATGCAGGGTGGAGATATAGAAACGGATCTGCGGATCGCATCGAACGAAGCAAAGGTGGAAGCGTTCTTTCGCAAAAAAGGCTTGGAGATACCGCGCAATAACGAGATTTGAAGACATGAGCTTAGTTGAATACCTGGAAGAGACTCAACCGAGTTTCGAGGATGCCACGATGGAACTGTTGCGAATGATCCGTCAGGATAAACCGAGAGAGGACATACTGGAAATGGTTGATTACATCGGGGAGTTTTGGCAGGAAACCGATCCGGTAGCGATGGGTTGGGTAGGAAGTGATGGATTACCATGAAAAAACTTAACAAAACCCGACTTATGTTGAGTTTGGTAATTATGGGTGTATATAAGATTAGAGAACATTAACAAAGATGAGAAAGAAGATATAGAAAGGCTTCGCAGATATGATGGTCGATTCAGTGATAAACGAGTACGCGAGTCAAGCAAGCAGATCTAATGAGGCTAGCGAACTGATTAAATTCGGGTTTCGTAGTTTTAGCCCAGTCCTTCCAGACATGACTGAGGAGGAAATAGCGACAGCAAGCGAGACTTACGAAGGCGCGTATAAACAAAGCAAAGATGATGCGAGGGCATGTTATATGGCTGGGGCTTATTTAGCGACGAGGAAAGTTGTTGATGTGGACCGCGAATTGTTCAAGGACATCTATCAACAAACATCATATTTTTCACGTGAAGATCTTAAAACCTACGATCTCCAAATAAACATCCCCATTGCAATAAATGTCAAAATGGAGTCGGAAGATCCGTGCTGGGTCCAGCAGGGAGTTGTTGAAAAAGATGATAAGGTGTTCCTGCATGGGGTTTGCTTTGTTTATGATCAAGAATATATAAGATTAGTCTCATGGGTTAAGACCAAGAAAGACTACAGGGGGGTATATACTGCCGAGGTTAGTAAGAATTTTGATTTCACCAACAATTGCGAGCCACTGCGAATAATTAAAGCTACAATCATGTGCCTACTCACATCGAATCTTGATATGGAAAAGAAGCAGATCCATGAAAGATCAAGAAAAATGAGTCCTATAAGAAAGCGCCTAAGGGAATCCCCTGGGCTTTCGGTCACAAGGATCACATCCAAGGACTACAAAACCAGAGAAAGGGAAGGTGGAGGAACGGTTGATTTCCGAAAGGCTCATTACCGAATTGGCCATTTCCATACCTTCAGAACAGGGAAGGGAAGGAAAGAAAAAATCATCAAATGGGTAGCTCCTACCTATGTGAGAGCAACAAAGTTAGATGAGTGAAGAAAAGGAAGAGTCAGCGCAATTGGTTTTTTGGGACGACGACGGCACAATGATTTCGCTATCGCAACGCTGCGACTGCGATGATTGTGGTGAGGAAATCCCCAATTCCGGCCACTACTGCCCTGCGTATACTATCATTAACCGGTTGTTAGAGCTCAACCCGATCCTTGCTCAATACGTGGAGGAAAAGAAGGTTTCGCGAGGCGAGGTTTTCAATGCCTACATCCGCAGTCAAGAAGCGGCAGTGATCGGGCAACTGAGAGGAAAAGATGAATAAAGAAGATTTGTTAAGTGAGATAACTGTAGGGCAATTGTTGCGCGAAATCGTCCACAGGTGTCATAAAGAGGCAAGAGAAGGCAATCAGGATCGCGCCAAGGAGTTGGCAGAGATTGGCGAGAATATTTCCAAGGCTCTTAATATGTGCGATCTGAAACCCCCTCCGAAATCCCTATCCGAACTGATCAGCGTTCGCTCCAACGTGACGATCGGGGAATCAGGTGGTCGCCCCTGGTTCCGATATGACTATGCTTACGAGCTAGACCCAAAAGAAGCGTGGTCGGAAATGTGTGATGTCCAGGACGATTTAAGAGAACTGGGCTGGGAAATTATTGATCCGTGTATTGAACACGATGTTTTATCCGGTGAATTGCAGAGAGTTTAAAATGCCTGAAGAATTCGAAATCCTGGACCCCGAACCTGGCGACATCGCAGAGCGGAAGCAGTATGCAGTCGGCACCCCGATCGACCACCCGCACCAGCCGAAACCGGATATGTCCGGAGCTCGGGACGACGATCACCTAATCGAAATGTTTATCCGCTCCCGTCCATCGGAGAACACGCAGGAGACTTACGCGCTCAATATCCGCAAGTTCCGAGATTTTATCGGCTGGGAAAAACCATTACGAACCGTCACCCTGGCAGACATGACTGAATACGTCGATCAGGTCAAAGCGGAAACGTTACCCAACGGACAGACGCTCAAACCCGCATCGATCCGCACTCGCATTGATCCGATTAAATCCCTGATGTCATACGCGCAAAGACTGGGTTATCTACAGTATAACGTCGGAGTTGAAATCGAACTGCAGCGGCCCGATAGAATCATCGAAGACAAGGTTCTGAGTGAACCGGAGGTGGAGCGATGGCTGGACGTGCTCGAAGAACGCAAGGACAAAGGCACGGCAGGAACAGCCGATCAGATCCGATGGTTGGCGTTCTACACGCTCTACTCAGTTGGTGCCAGGGTAACGGAATTCATATCACTCCAGGCGCAGGACTTCCGCAGAGACGGTGCCACAGGGCAGCATTATTTCATTTTTCGATCAGAGAACACCAAGGGCAAGAAGACACGCAGAGTGGAGATCCCGTACAGGATCGCTGTCAGGATCGAAAAGCACATCCAGGACAAAGGCCGCGACGATGAGACTGAACCGATCTTCTCGCACAAGGTACATGGGCAATGGGTGGGCTACTCCCGGCACTGGGTAAATGATTTTCTGAACAAACTTTGCAAGGCACACCAGTTGCCGAAATGCACACCGCACATGTTGCGTCACTCGGTCGCCACGCACGCCTATCAGAAAGGCATGACGCTGGAGGAGATCAGTTACAAACTAGGGCATAGCGGTTTGGATATAACGAACCAGACCTACAACCACACCAATATGAGCGGGGCTTTTGAAACCAACGTATTGAGCGAAAAAGATGAGCAAAAGAACACAGAAACCTAGGCAACGCAGAGCACACGAAAAGGTCGCCAAACTACCCCGAAAATGCGGCAAGCACGCTTACAAAAGGCGCAAACTCGCACTGACCGCTAAAGCGCAATCAGAGAAGAAATCCGGAACCCCGCTGATTGTCTACAAATGCGAATTCTGCGGCTATTTCCACATGGCACGGGAACGGGGACACAGGAGCGCACCCCCCAAGACCCAGTTGTCAATATTCACCAGCCTGGTCCGCAACGCAGTCCGGGTTGCTGAAGAGGGCCGAAAATGAGCAAATTAACATTTGAAAACAATCAATTTTTCCATACAATGCCCTGTTGGGGCGGCGTTCCAAAAAGACTGCCGCCAAGATCACGAAACCCGGGGCAGAGTGTTTTTTACCTTGGTTAATCCTGCCTCGGGCTTCCGTGCAAGATGAGATGAGATTAAGATGAGTGCAGGCAAAGGAGATAAACCACGACCCGTGAACGGCGATCAGTTTCGCGCCAACTACGACCGGATTTTTCGGAATAAAGGACTGTCAAATCAGTCGCGAGCGGAAGAGAGCAAATCGAGCAACCCGCATTTCAAACCTTTTTCCGAAGTGATCGAGATGCTGGAAGGAGATGGATCGACTGAAGAAATCAAAAAGGCGATTGGGGTGAAGTGATGGATATACTAGCACAAGCAATTGACGAGATAGGCATAACGGAAAGCCAAGCTGTAGCCATTCTCAGAGCTAATACAACTAAACCGTACCTAATGTTTGGATCTCCACAATGCTACTATGCAGGTGGTGGATGGTCTGATTATGTAGGCTCGTTCGAATCCGTTGAAGAAATCGTCGCTACTTGGCAGCAAGCAGATGAAATGCAGTGGTATCAATGCGTTGAATTTGCAACAGGAAGGGTAGTTAGAGGGAGCGTCGAAAGACCACACGGATCTGGATGGAGGTTTGATCCCGATGTAGAATATGACAAAGAGATATACTGCGACAAAAAACTATCCAGTTTTAAAAGATGACCGATATCGACGAGAGAATTTGCAAGGCCGGTATCTACATGGAAAACGCCCTGGAGAAGGGCGATTCCAAGCGGGCCGAAAAGTGGGAAAACCGTATCTACAACCTAAAAAGACAAGAGAGAGAGATGATAGAGCAAGATGAGTTCAATTTTGATGGTCCGAATATCGAAGCGGAGGACACGAAACGACTAGGCAAACAACTGACCGCCGTTTACGAGGTGATGACCGATGGCAAGTGGCGCACCTTAGGGGACATCGCCCAGGAAGCAGGCTATCCGCCAGAGTCCGCGGCTGGTATATCAGCCAGGTTGCGAGATCTCCGCAAGGATAAGGTCCACAAGGTCTTAGGCAGTCGCTACGATGTCCATAAGAAGCGGGTGGAAGGCGGTATTTGGGAGTATCGTATGGAGAAGCTGGGCGAGTATATTTGTTACCCAGAGGCACTGAATTAGAACGCTAAAGGTGAGCCATGCGATCCGAACGAACGACGATGAAAACCACGAAAAACGACATAGAGGATAGCATTGGCTCCACCGTCTTGTTCTCTCCAGACGAGCCGACTGTACAGTGTACAGCGGATGACTGTACACTGTACAGTCCCTACTACCAGGACGATTATGTGACGATCTATCACGGCGACTGTGGGAAGATAATGCCGCATCTAGGGAGGTTTGATCTGCTTCTGTGTGATCCACCTTATGGTATCGGAGCCGATAAAGCGATGCACAAAGCAAGCGGGAATATAGTAGGGAGCGGACATCGGAGAGTTGCGAAGCGAACCTACGAACTGACCGACTGGGATAAAGAACCAGTCCCAAGATGGGTAATGGAACTGGCGCGGAATATCTGCGAAAAACAAATCATATTCGGGGGGAATTACTACGATCTGCCGCCGTGCAAAGGGCCGCTAGTCTGGGATAAGGAAATGAATGGAAACTTCGCTGATGGTGAGATGGCGTGGAACAATCTCAATGGAGCGATGCGAATAAAAAAACATCTGTGGAATGGAATGGCTCGAAAAGGATCGGAAAAGCGGGACCATCCAACCCAGAAACCTCTGGACGTAATGGTGTGGGCACTCCAACAGGCGGGAGATGTAAAAACTGCTCTCGATCCGTGGATGGGATCAGGGACCACGTTAAGAGCCTGTAAAGATGCCGGGGTTAAATGCGTGGGGGTCGAGATGCAGGAGAAATACTGCGAGATAGCAGCCCAAAGGATGCTTCAGGAAGTCCTCGACTTCTCGGAGCCGAAAGCCGAGCACCACGCCCCACCTCAACCGGAGTTATTTTAAAGAGAGAACGCTGAAGCACAGCCATGACGGCGCAACCACAAAAAACGATGAGTGATCAAAACGATAAACCAACGGAATCAGACGATAAAAAACCTAAAGAACAGTCATTGGCTGATGCGTCTTGTTCTGCTGACGGGGTTGTGGACATCAATATCAAGATAGACTTCTCGGGAACAGATTGCACAGGATCCCCTTGGGGTCGCGACTGGCTCGGATTTACAGACAATGAATACTACCACAGAATCAGAAACATCCTCCTCGAATACGGACTCGGAGAAGGAGACGCCGAAAATATCATCGCCAACGTCTGGGAAGACGGATGGATCAGAGCAAGAGAAAGCGGAAAAGTGGAATCCTAATGCCCCTATTTCCTTCGTGGAAAGTGCTGGAGGAGAGGATGAGATGATGATGGGGATTTACTAGCAGAACGTATGAGCACAGGTATGCGAACAGACCAACGGGATGAAGCATTACCTGCTGCGTCTTGTTCTCCTTTGCGGCATCTCGACCTGTTCTCCGGTATCGGTGGTTTCGCCCTGGCAGCTCGCATGGTCGGAGGAATCGAAACCGTGGGGTTCTGCGAGGTAGACCCATGGGCGCAAAAGGTGCTGGCGAAGAACTTCCCCGGCGTACCAATCCACGACAACGTAAAAACTTTAGACCCTGATAACTATGGAACAATTGAGCTTATTACCGGAGGATACCCTTGCCAACCTTTCAGTAGCGCCGGGAAGCGAAGAGGCGCGGAAGATGACCGTCACCTCTGGCCGGAACTATTGCGAATTCTTGGACACCTCCGACCCCGTTGGGCATTGTGTGAAAATGTTGCTGGTCACATCACGATGGGCCTCGATGAAGTGCTTTCTGACTTGGAGGGGATTGGCTACTCCGCGCAGGCAATCATTATTCCGGCTTGTGCCATCGGGGCGCAACATCGGAGAGATAGAGTCTGGATTCTTGCCCACGCCGTGCGCGGGAAGCGAAAAATGGAACGGAACAGTCCAGGAAGCAGGTGGGAGCCAAAACAAATTGAGGGGAACGGAATACGCCAAATTGAAATGGGATCCTGTTTCTGTCGAGATTTTGATGGGGTACCCCGAGCATTGGACCGACTTAGAGGACTCGGAAACGCGATAGTGCCGCAGGTGGCGGCAGAGATTCTGAACTGCATGATGCGCGTGGATTCCTGTGGTAGAGAGGACTTGGACACGAAAATGGAATGGGAAAAAATTGACCCTTGGCGCCAGGATGAAATCATTGATGAACTGATGGAACTTAAGGAGCAGTTATCTCAGGAGAACAGTAATTAGTTGAGCCGGGGAGCCCTCGGCGACCTCGCGCTCCAACATCATTTTAACAGAACCGCAACCCACCCAGTCAAGACAAAAACCACCACAATCATGAAGAACTCAACAGCAGAGCTAAGCATATCCCGACGCAAGAAGGAGATCCGCAAGGAAATCAAGGCCTTCTCGGAAGAGGTAGCAGAATTAAAGCAATATTTCCACAGAGAGAAAACCGCCACTGAGTTCAACAAGTTCTATCGAAACCGCAAACGATCCCTGGAATGGTGGATCACCCTGCTTCAAAACATGGTGTTCATCGGCGAAATCAATCTTGATTCCCGGGAGGGAGTTTTCTTTTACCAGGTGAAATAATTACTTAAGTTTTGTAAATAAAGGTGTTATAAATACCCCCTATTAAAACCACCAACCCCCAAATAACATGGCCGACGAAATAAACCTACTCACATCATTCGAATTTGATAAAGGCGGCGCCAGTCTCAAACGGACTGCCGAGCAGCAAAAAATCGATGTCTCTGGCGATCTGTACCTGGAAACCATCGCATCCGCCACCTCTTCTGGCATATCAGTTGATAAGGGAGATCTTGCAACTATTGGAGTTGCCCGGATCAAAAACCTGGATGCAACCAATTACGTCAGGGCCGGCGATGACGGAACCAACTACCCGCTCCGGATCAACCCTGGCGAGTCATTTATCATGCGGTTAAACGGCAACGCGTTACATCTTAAAAGTTATGTCGTTGCCCAGGTCGAGTCATTCGATGTGACGGGGACCGGAGCGGTCGCCCAGGTCGAAACGTTCACGGCTGTTGCGGATGTTTCAGATTCTCTGGATGGTAAGTATATCCAACTCAGTGACGAGTCCGGTACCGTAGGGTTCTGGATTGATACCGATGACTCGGGAACCAGTGAACCGGCAGGATCTGCGGCACTGACCAGAAGTGTTGAGGTAACAACAATTGCCACTGACGACACGGCTTTAGTTGTAGCAGCCAAGATGGCCACAGCGATTAATGCTGATAGTAAATTTTCTGCTACGGTTTCCGGATCAGTCGTTACCGTAACCCACGCCACCGAGGGAGATGTAGCGGACGGGGAAGACGGAGCTCAAACAACAGGATTTACCGACTTTACCGTCACGACAAACGGGGCTGATCAGGGCGTTCTGGATGGCACCTACATCCAACTCAGTGATGATGCAGGAACAGTGGGGTTTTGGATTGACGTTGGCGACACGGGGACCGCAGAACCATCAGGGTCTGCAGCATTAACCAGAAGCGTAGAGATAACCACAGTGACTGATACAATGGATGATGACACCCTGGCAACCACCATTGCCGCAGCGATTAATGGGGATGCAGATTATTCAGCCAGTGCTTCAGGATCCGTCGTTACCGTAACTCATGCCAATACAGGAGCGATGGGAGACGCACAGGACGGAGACCAACCAACAGGGTTTTCCAGTTTCACCGTCGTTACTAACGGAGAAGATCCCACTGTTGAAGTCCAGGTGAGCATGGTTGAAGAATAATGAGCAAGTCAAAGTCAGCGATCGATCTTCTTACCGAGGAATCAAAGAGGGTATCAGCACTCGATCAATCAGAACTTACAACCACGTTGGCCTGGTGCTACGCTGTTTCAGCCAGTTGGCTAGACACGCAACCCGACCGAGCCAGACTCAAGCGGTACCAACAAGTCGAGTTCGCTGATTTGCTAAGAGTTTACCTCGATCAGAATGGTTTATCAGAGAATGAGGCAATAGCCATCCTGAGATCACACGATAATCCTCAGAAGAAGTGCTGGGATATCAATGACCTGATCTTTTGTTCGTTCCGCTACTATCTTGGACGCATGACGGGTTCGACCATCCTGTTCGCTGAAACCCTGGCAGAAAACTGGGATCAAATAAACCCCAACACACAAGCATTGATCGAAAAGGAATTGGAGGCAGCATTCAATCATGATGACGATCAGAGAGAAAGAGGAGATTCCAGTTTCCGCCCTCTGGGTATGGATTGCGACAGGGAAGCGTGGGAGAACGTCCGAAAGTGTTACGCAAGGTGCGGGCATAGAGCAACCGAAGGATTCGCGAATTAATGAGAAAGTGATGCCGGAGAAGGGAATTTACATCTTCAACGGCGAGGAAGTGAAATTGTTTTCAAACTAGCGGCATAGGCATAGATCAAGCCATCATGATAGGTAGGTAGGTATATCAAATCCTCCATTATTGCTTTCAAAAATCAAAGGGGGCAATATTTAACTCTCTCATATTGAACCACCTGTTGCCACGGTTTTGATTATTCGGCTAACTCGCTCTAAAAAGCGGTTGTATGTCGAAAAGCCAACAATACCGCGCCCGTCATAAAGCCCGCCGAAAGGCGAAGAAGCTCCATATCCGCCACACTGATTCTTACTCCACTCGGAGTAAGTTTATCAAAGGTCCGCCGAAGTTCAATAAGCGGAAGATGGCCTGGGAAATCCGAATCAACCAAGAGCGGATTGCCCGTCTCGAGAATCAGGAGCAGGTCCACGCCATCATGCGGGATCAGGAAGCCCTGGAACGCAATCGGAGCGAACAGCAGAACCGTGTAGCACGTATCCAGGAGCTCCGGGCGAAGATTGCATCGATGAGTGCTATGGGTCGCCGACAGGCAGACGCGTTGATGGCTCATATCCGCGAAACCCTGGAAAACGGCGGATCACTGGCCCCGGCAAGTTAGATTTTACTCCCATCCACTATGTATCAACTCCCTAAAAAGAAAATGACTCCTGAGGAAATGGCCGCATCGGGCATTTCAGAACCCAAAGGCGGCACCAGCTTTTCGATCATGTCGTCTGGCAGATCGCCGCAAGCCCCGAAGCCTATGAGCCAGAACGCGCCGACAGGCCAGGGTCAGCAAGCCGCCGTTGCAGATAAGCCAGCGGCAGATAAGCCAGCGGCAGATAAGCCAGCGGCAGCAAAACCGCTGATTCCACCATCCCAAAACCGCCGTGCGGGCGGGTTTGAGGCGTTCCTTTCCCGTGGATTGGCGTTGAGCGGAACCCCGCGGATGAAAGGCGGCAGTAAGAAGCCTGGATTCATCTACCGGGAAGGCCCATTTAAAGGGTTGAACCAGGGACAGGCAGAGGAGAAGGCCCGGAGCATGTACGCAAACCTGCATGACTCGGTTCGCAAGAAATACGAGAATCGAGCCAACATGCTGGATGTGCGATCCAATCGCGAGATGCAGGACAACAATGGCAGGCTGGGTTTACCAGCAGCCGGTCAGGCCGCTAAACCGCAACCCGGGAAAGAAAAGCCCGAAGACCTGCCGCCAGGTAAAAAGGAAGGTTTCATGGAAACTCCTGGAGACGCCGACACAGGTAAAAAAGGCAACCAGGGGGTATTAGCCAAGCGGTCCGGAGTAAGTGCCGGCACGCAAGCCAAGATTGACGCTGAATATAAAAAGATCGCTGAACGCGATAAGGCGAAAGCCCAGAAAAAGAAAGACTACGCGACCGCAGAAAACCGCTTCTCCAGCGTGTGGGATTCGACCATGGATTCACGTCAGAAAGATGCGCCTAAATCACAGAAGAAGGTAAACGCCCGGAGGGATCTTTTCGCAAAACTGTAAGTTATGGATAACCACACAGGAACCAACGCTGTCACTCTCCGGGATAACGACCCGGAGTTCATGCCGAAGCATTTTTCCCGCCTCGGCCTGCCGCTGCCAATGCCGCTGAAGAAGCGCAAAAAGAAAGCGATGGCCAAGAAGAAAGCCAAGAACCGACGAACTTTGATCAGGGATCCCAAACTGATAATCTCTGACGACGAAATTTGACACGGAGCTCCACCTTTCACCGCACTAAACATTTCCAATTTCCCCACATAACTCCCCTCAGAAATACTCCGGTCAAAATTTGATCGGAGTATTTCGCTATTTTCCATTCACTGAAATCAAGCCATGGGCAACGACTACGACGACAAGCCGAAGAAACGACTGATCAATGACGACAAATTTGATCAGCAATCTCAACCTGATACCGAGCCGATCCAACCAGCATCCACGACGGGGCATAAACCCCTGTTCGGAAACTCTACGACCAGACCGAGCGGCAAAGCAGCCTCCGGGATGCCGTTTCGCTATTCCGACCTGCAAAACTCATTTGTCAGGAGCGGTTACCAGGATGAGATAGCGCGAGAACAGCGCCAGGACGCAGCAGATGATTCGCTATGGTACAAGCAGCAGGAAGACAAGAAGCGCGAACAGGCGTCAAAACAGGCGGCTAAAACAAAGGCAGAGGAAGCCAAACGCAAAGCTGCAGAAGATGAAGCCAAAGCAAAGGCGAAGCGCGAGAAAGACCACTACAACATTGAATTTGAGCGCAAGGCAAAGAAGATCGGGCGCGAAACCTATAAGGACGTGGATGGAGTCTCCAGGTGGTTACATACTGACAAGGAATGGAAGAAACTAGAGGCAGAAAAAGCCCAGGAAGAGCAGCGGAAAAAGGCCGAGGAAGCCAGCAAGGCGTCGTTGGAGGAGTTGCGCCTACGCAAGGATGAAGTGGCGACCAAACTTGAACGACTCGGGTACAATGAGTTTGGGGTTGTCTACGATGAGGATGATCACGAAAACTCCGAAGCGGAATGGCAAGATGAAGGCTATGGCGAGTGGACTCCTGAGGAATACACCCCGGATGTCATCCGACTAAAGGAAAAGCTGGAAGCGTATCGTAAATTAAAGCCCAGTTACCAGAAACTAAAGGGAGAAGCCTGGGAGATTGAGGACGATATTTTCCGTACTCGCCGGGATGGCGCCACAACCGAAACCGACCGCAAGGAAATAGAGAAAGCGGGAAGGGCTGAAACTGCCGCCAGGATGGCCGACTTGCGAGAGCGGGAGGCAGCAGTAAACGAAGCTGCGGAGGCTGAGTTGGCGGCACTGGAAAAAGAGGAGCGTGAAACTGCTGTCAAGCGCAGATCGGCGGCACAACTGGATGCTGAAAATGCACAACTGGCGGCGAAGCGGCAGAAAGTAACTGCCCAGATCGAGCGCAACAAAGCGAGACTCGAGCGGGAGAAAGGCGAGATCAAGGCGCAAAATGAGCGTAGATCGAAGACCAAAGAACAACTCAAAATTGATCAGGTTGAGGAGCAACGAGACAAGGCGATTGCCAATCTGAGAAAAGATCCTTTATCCAGCAACCTGGCTGACGATTTGCGGGAAATGTATATTCAGCAGGATGAGAACCTGAAGAATATTAACGAATTCGCCCTTGGTCGGAACAGCAAGCGGGAAGCTATGCTGAAAACAGTCAACGAGGAGTTGGAAGCTTTCGGGGCCGAAGCAAAAAAGGAAGTCTCCGAATTTGCCGATTCTTTAGGCAAAGCCACAGATCAGGCAGACCTGGATAAAAAGAACGCGATGATTCGCGATTTCCAACTCCAGAAGCAGGAAGAGCTCAAGGCAAGACAGAAGCAGGCAAACGAAAAGCTAACCAAGTTTGACAAGCAAACCAAAGCCGAGCAATCAAAACTGGATGAGCGGCGTAAGCTTTCCAGCAAGAAAGATTGGGAAAGATTCCAAAAATCAATCTCCAACCAGCAGGATTTCACCAAGGATCTCTACAAGAAATTTAGAGAAACGGAAGGCAATTACGACCAAAAGGAAGCTAAAGACTGGCAGGAGGAAGTCAAGCGGACGGCAAAAGCACTGGTTGATAACTTTAAACCCCGGGATGATGAGAAAGAGCAGGAAAAAGCCCGTAAACGGCACGAACTGCGGATCAAGCACGCGGAAGAACTAGCTGAGAAATACAACATCCCCAGAACTCAGAAAGATCGCATCGTTCGCGATTTGCAAGAAAGGCATTCCGGATGGTTGCCGGGGCAGAAGGTCCGGGAACTGCAATCGGGAAATTTGCAACTAAATGTGGGATCGTTAAACCTTTTCGATACCCCTGCCCTAGATGCCGAGTTATCCAAGCTTACTGATGACCCTGAGAAGATAGAGCAAGCAAAGGCAGAATTTGAACACGCTCGAAACATTTCAGCACCCAAGGTGGCAGAAGCTTTACGCAAAATCTCCGTACGGGGCGTCAACACAGATGTTCCCATAGGGTTGACAGGTTTCCTTAAATTCGAGCAGAATAACCCGCACGAGAGCGAGGCAGAATTGATTGAAGCCTACCTGGATCAGCAGAACCTTTCAGAGAAAGCCATCCAATGGGTTCTCGCTGCTGCTGGCAGTGCTGTGGGCGAATTCGAAATGATCCTGAGAGGGGTTGCCGGGGGTATCACAGGCAAAGAGGAGTGGTTAACGGGAGCAAACGAAACAAGTGAAGAATTTTCTGCACTTGTCCAGTCAGGGGCAATCGGAGGTGGTGTATCACAAGTGGCCAACGAATTTGTCTCAGAAGTGTTTTCAGAACTCCCCTCCATGATTTTTTCATTGGGTGCAGCCACAGCGGTAAGTTCCGTTGGGAAAAAAGTACTCAAGAAAAAGATAGGCAGCGAACTGACCAAGAAGATAGGCAAAGATGCCGCCGAAGAACAGATTGAGAAACAAGTTTCGAAATGGGCAGCCAGGTCTGGTTTTGCGACAGCAATGGGTGAAGCGGGATCGGCAAGTTTCGGTATTGCCGTGAGTCGAAGCTACAAGCAGGGCATTGAAAAAGGGATGTCCCACGCGGATGCGCTGGATCATGCGGTTGGGGTTGGAGTAGTACAAGGGTTGACTTCATCGGCCATTGTTGGCGCATTTGGAGCGACTGGTGAACTGGCCGTCCTGAATAAATTCAAGCGCAAGGCTGGCGACTTGGATATGCCAGCATTTGCCAAATGGGCGAAAAACAACCCGGATGTGGATGCCAAATTTCTTAACTATGTTCGGTCACCGGAGTTTTGGGATTCAGCAGCCGAAGGATTCGCCAAGCATGGTTTCCCTGAAATAATCGAGGAAGGCTTTGATGAAGGAAAAGAAGAGGCCATCCAGGGATTCATGGATGACGGAAGAGTTAATTGGGATCAAGTCATCGACGGGGTATGGATGGGTGCCGGGATTGGTGGTGCCATTGGTTCCGGGGCTGCTGGATTGTCCGGGATTAGCAGCATCATCGGGGATGCTCCGCAAATTCGTGAACAACAAATCAATGAGCGAGCAAGAAGCATTGCTGAAATGGTCAAGCAGGCCATGCTTTCCGGAGAGCAGCTTAAAAGCGAATTGTCGGGCGACCCGGGAGATGTGTTTGACCGGATCAATGAGTATGTGGAACCCGATGAATTTATCCAGCAGGAGGAAATCGAAGCCGCGCAAAGACTGGTTGGCGATATTGCTTCTTACGGTTCCCGGGACGCAGAAGCAGAGATCGATAAACTCTTGCAGGAATACCAGGGCAAGGCAGAGGACGACATCGAAGGCAAAAAGGCGGTTGTGGAGAGGATCGAGGAAATCGAAGCTGACCGGTTGACCCAGATTCGCCAGAGCGTCAAAATGGCGGCAGGCTTTTCCGCCGAGATTGAAGGCGCTATCAACGCGGCCAAAGACGCGGCAACTGAGGCAAAGCAGGCAGAGGAAGCTGACCCGGAGGGTAATGCGGGAGCCTACAAAAGGGCGATGGCTAACTACATAGCCACCCTTCAGGCAGCGGCAGCGGTCAGGATAGGGGCAGACAACAAAGCGGTGAACCTTGACCATCCTGCACTCAAGTCTCCCGTTGGACACCTGAACTCACCAGTTTATGAAATAGTTGATAGCCCGGAAGGACCGGTCCCAGTTATCACCGAAGAAGCGCATGATCAGGCAAAGGCAATATTCCCTGAAGCGGCAGAAGCGTTCCTCACGATGGATTACGAGACGGCCAAGGCCAAGTTTTCCGCTCCCGCAGAGCAAGAAGTTGAAGCAGAACCTGAAACTGACCCTAAATCGACCGAGGAAGAAGAAAAAACAGTTGCGGACTCTACTTTGGAACAAGATGCTGATGACGCAAACTCATCAATAGCATCACCGGAAGAAGTTTCGACCGGTGGTGAATCTCTAAGCAGCGATGGGGGTGGTGATTACTGGAGTGTCTCATCTCTCACCGGTGATCAAACGTTTACTGTGCCCACCTCCATCGCCTCTTCTTCCAAAGAAGCGTTGCGCAAGGTAGCCCCCCAGATTCCGGGGGATGAAACGATCAATCCCTATGATTACGATATCACCTTGGTCAGGGCTGACCAGGTAGCGGCACCTGCAAAAAAGAAACCGAAAGCCAAGAAGCCGAAGACTCCTGCCCCACAAAAGGATGAAACCTTATCCAGTATCAAAAAGATCAACCGGGCGATCGGCAACCAGTCGGCGATGCTGGACACCCTGAAGGCCAGCGGGGTACGCGTTATCGTGGCGCAGAACAAGGCGCACGGCGAAGCATTGCTCGGTAGGAGCCTATCCCGCAAGGGAACTGGCGTAACCGTCACTGATAGCGACGGCAATCCGGCGATTGTGATCTTCGAAGACCAGAACAAGCGTCGCTCCGTTGCCCAGATCGAGCGAACCATCTTCCACGAGGGAGTTCACGCCGCGCAACGGGTGTTTGCCGCCGATAATCCGGAGCTGATCGATGCCGCATCCAAGGCGTTCGACCCGCGTTCCCCGCAGTACGACAAAGTTTTGCACGGGCTGATGCTCAAGGAATACAATGGATTCGATGGGTTGACCCCGGCAAAGAAGGTTTCCGAAGCAACCCGTGCAATTATCGAGGGCAAGTTTAACGGGCGCACCTCATCGCCTCATTTCCGCCGCTACCTGAAGAAGTTCCTGAACTGGATTTACAACAACCTGGATGAAAACCCGGCACTGAGAGAACTGACTGACGGCATTGAATCGGTGATCAAGCCGAAGCGCAAGGAGCCGACCGAGCGCAAGCGTCCGAAGCAGAAGCAGGCCTACCCGAAACCTAAAGGCAACAAGGTTCCTGATCCGTTGCCGGAGAAAAGGGATTACATCGTGCCGAATGACCAGGGTACCGATGATCTTGCCGTGGCAATCGATGAAATCCCTCCCACTTACCAGAAAAAGGCTGAAAAAGTTGCAGAGGTGATCGAGTTGGAAGTTGCCAAGTATGGCGAGCGTGCGTTTCCAGGGGGTATTGTTTACGGACCGATTGAAGAAATTCAACAAGTTGGCCTTGAGGAAGTCGCTTCCGGCACGGCGATGAGCGTCCGCAAGTTACCCAATGGCGATGTTGCCCTGAAGGTCGATCTGGGGTGGCTGGCCAGGAGCGGTTACTCCCAGGAAAGGATTGCTGTATTACTCAGTGAGGAGTTGATTCACCAGGCGGCACTAGAGGAGTTGTCGATAAGAGAGGCTAAAGAGTTATGGCGAGCCTTGCCTGAAGATATCAAACGAGAAGTGGAGCGATCATACTTTATTTCCCGTCTAAAAGGCGTCCCGAAACAATACCGGGAAGATGCCCTAGAAGCTGTCGAAATAATCGATCAGGAAGTTGCTCGGAGCGAGTCGTTGGATATTAGCGATGAATTTATCGATCAGGTAGCAAAGGGTACGCCGGAAATTATCACATATCTGAAACAGTACCTGGGGCATGAACCGGTTGATCGTTTCTCCAGTCTGAAAAAAGGAGACTTTCTAGGCGCTCACGAATTCCACCGGATGATCATCCAGGACAAGGAGTTTGCCGGTCGGGTTACAGAGATTGAGGGTATCGAATACATGATGCCGGTCATTATCAGGTGGCTCAAGCAGGTGGCGCAAAACCTATCCCGGATGATTACCGAGATCAAGGATCCGGAAACCAAGGCAATGGCCATCGATCAGAGGAAACGGATTGTCAAACGTCTCAACCAGATGCGGCAGGCGGCAGGTCCGGATCTGGACGCCAAAACGCCGTCGTTGGCTGAAAATATCGAAATTCACGCCGCGAAAGGCGCAAAACCGAAGTTTCCGAAAGGTATTTCCAGCGCATCCATGTTTGATGCCCTGCTAAACCTCGCAGGAGACACGGACAGGCCCGCTGGCAAGCGATATCTATCTTTCCTCACCAACACCACCAAAGAGCGCCCGGAGGCTTACGCGAGGCTTAACGAGGCCGGAGAGTATGAGATTACCGAGGCTGGGCAGAAGGTGGTCGATGAGTGGAAGGGCGAGGAATCCGGGAGTAAAGCGCCCAGCACCAAGAAGCCGAAATCCAAGCAAGTTCCCATCACCCCCGAAACCTTCGCCAAGAACATCACCTTCCTGCAGGAGAGTTTCGACGGCAAGGCTGATGACGATCAACTGTTTGATGCTTACAAGCGCAACTACTCGACGCACTTAGTTGGCAATCGCCAGGATTTTCAGCGCCGATTGGATGAGATGCGGAACCCTGAGGTGGTGGAGGAAGCCCAGGTGGACGATAAGACGGCAGAATTCCGTACAGCAGTTGCCAACGCCAAGGCGAAGATGCGCGAAATGGATAAGAGTAAAACCGTTCCGAAAGCGGTGATGAAGTCCATGCGTGCATCATTCAACAGTTTGATCAAAACGGTATTCGCGGACGAGGCGAAAGGCATTACCGGCAGGAGCATTAATCACATCGATGCTTCCACGGCAGAAGTGCAACGCAAGTTTTTTATACAGCTACAGACGGCCTACAGGCACGCAGAGAACGATGAAACCCGCGAGCTGATTAACGAGATGTTTCGCGATGCTGGATTCATCGAGATCGGGGCAGAAGGCGAGGTTGTTTCTGCCGATCCTGGATTACACGCGGGCGAAAGCAACGTGGTCCGCGGTGAAAAAGTGCGAGTGATCCGCCCCGGCTGGAACATGCACGATGGGGTTGGCGAGTTTCAGCCGATGAAGGCGATTGTCGAGCCGGTCGAAGCCGCCACAACTGCCGGGAAAAAGGGTGTTGTGGCGGAAACGGTTCCCCCCACGACTACCGGCATAGCCAAGGCGAGCAGCCAAGCCGAATCGAGCTACACGCCACCGCGCAACCTTGGAAAGAAGGAAGTCAGTGATCAAGACAAGCGGGAAACCGCACGCAAGAAGCTCCAAGAGCAAGCGGGGGGCAAGACTCCACAAACCGCCGACCTGAATGACCCGAAATCGGTCAATGCAGCGGTACGCGAGATGGTTACTTTCCTGGAAACTGGCGATCGTGAAAATGACGCAGCCCTGGGAATGGTTACCGCTCACTTCCTGAACAATGTCGCCAGCCTGAAGCCGAACCGGCAAAAAGCGGTCTTCCAGCGGTTGAAGCGGATGACCGACAAGAAGGAAGGCGTGCTTACCCAATACGCTGGCGAAACTGCCGCTATTCCAGAGGTAATGCAGGACACACTGGAGACAGCCAAGGCCATGGCAGCGGCAGGTAAGTCGGCCAAGGAGATCCGGGCCGTGACCGGCTGGTTCCCAGGCAGGTATGACGGCAAGATGCGGTGGGAGATTCCGGATAAAGGCGCTTCCTTCAAGGATGGCGTGAGCGATTCCGCAACCGTTTACAACGTTGTGGACTCCAGAGGCAACGAGGTTTCCGGGTATGACGACCAGGCAGGAGCGGATGCTGAAGTGACAAAACTCAACAAGCTGGATTCCGGATACACCGTGCGACCAGTTCAATCTGATTACACCAGGGCAACTTTTGTCAGCGATATTCTTGATCACCCAGAACTTTACGAAGCATACCCCGATGTAGGCAACGTGGACCTGATTATCACAATTGGCCCTGATGTAAAGGATGAGGGTGGAGAATTCCAACCCTACGAAAACCGCGAATCGGAAGGACTGTTCGACCTGCAGCCGCAAATCACGGTTAGGGCTAAGAACAAGGAAGACGCACTATCTACCCTGATTCATGAAATTCAGCACTGGATTCAGGAAGAGGAAGGCTTCGCCAAGGGTGGCAACTTCCAAAATAATATTCGTAACTACAAGGAAACCGTGGACGACCTCAACCGGTACGTCATGTATCTCAATGAAGAGATGTCCCTTGCGTCCAAAGAGGGCAATAAAGAGAGGTATGACTACCTGATGGGCGAACGAAGCGAGTATGTTGCTCGTATTCAGGAAATTGAAGGACCGGACGGGATAGGCGCCGCTGAGAAAGGTTTTGCCGACTACCAGCGCACGGCGGGCGAGATCGAAGCCCGCGACACTCAGGGCAGACTCACCTACGACGCCAAGGTCCGCGCATTGGTCGAACCTTACGATATCGAGAACATTGCCAAGGAAGAGGCAATCATCCTCTTCTCCAAGGATGAGCATGGCGACCCTCAGGGCTTTTACGACCGATCACAGAACCTGATTGGGCTAATCCAGGGCAAGGCCAACGAATCCACCATCATGCATGAGGTGGCGCACATGTCCCGGGAACTGCTCAAGGGCACTGATCTCGGTAGCGAACTGAACGCCGCGTACGGCATCGCTACCGACGAATGGACCGATGACCAGGAAGAAGTCTTTGCCCGTCACGTCGAACGCTATATGCGGGACGGAGACTTCCCTGATGGGTTACCGGACAGGTTGAAGGCAGCACTGGCCAAGGTAGCAGAAGTTATACGCGGCATCTACGCGCAACTGGCCGGATCACCGATCCACAACGATATTCCCGCCGAAGTCCGCAAGGTGCTGGACGAAATCATGCTTTTGGGTGAGGAAAAAGCCACCGCACCCGAACCGAAGCCTGATCTTGAAGTGCAACCAGGGATGACCGGCAGGGAGCGGGCTGAACTGCTCGAGCCGCAACTTCCGGAAGACCCGGATATGGAGTGGATTGCCACGTCGGGACTCAAGCACGGATCGCGGACTATCACCAAGATCGGTTGGAATCCTGTAACAGGCGCTATGCGGGTGGTTTACGAATCCGACCGCAATCAGACCTATTCCTATGTCAATATCCCGCCGACACTGATGCAGAACTTGCGTCAGAAGCAGGCGAACCGAAACGAAGCGATAGAACGCCGCAACGCGATTCTCGCCGAGTTAGACCCAACCACACGGGCGAAAGCGGAAGACACCTTGAAAGGGGTTGAGAAGAGTATCTGGGATTCGGTCAAGAATCTGCCGATCATCGCCGAAGCCAAAGCCAAGCTTGATTCAATCATGGACAAGATGGCTAACCTGTTCCGACGCAATAAGACCAGTCCCGAGGAACTGAAACGTCAGGCCAAGAATAACATCAAGGCACTGGAAGAAGAATATCACCACCAGATTTCCAAACCGGACCTGGTTGGCAGGTTGCACAAAGCTTTGGATTTCCTGCCCGAGGATATGCGCCAGCAATTGATCATTGAGGAAGTGGCAATCATTCAGAGCAACAGCATCGGTTCCTACTTCTACGATGCGGTGAGCAGAACTGATGCTTACTACGATGAAAACTGGATGAACCAGCGCAAGGCAGCGGGCCGTGATTTCCAGCCTGATATTGAGGGAATGCCCGCTCGGGAAGCCGAAGTCCTGATTGATTACCTGAGTTCACTGGATGCCACACCGAGGGACAAGGGTGCCATCGAGGATGCCCTTAAGAAACAACGTCCCGGCGAAAAGGCCAGTCAGTTGACCTACCTGCTGGATATGATTGATCAAGGGTACGTCCCGACTGATGAGAAAGGTAAAACTCGTCTCGCTCTGCCTGGAGAAAGCAAGCAGATCGCGCAAGCCAAGCGTAACTTGAATAAAGCGCCCGCTGCATTGGCTGAGTATTTGACAGGTGGTAAGCAAGCTGCACCCACTCCGAAGCCCAAGACCGATGCCAATCCCGATGATTTCGCCAGTGGTGATCTGGACCTGGACACGCTATCGAAGCCCAAGCGGAAGAAAGCGAAAGCGAAAGATGCATCATCAACTGCCGGAACCATCACCGACACCCTCTCCAAAAAGAAATTCACGCCGAAGCAGCAGCAGGAATACGAAAGAATCTCAGCCGGACTGACCGAACTGAGCCGCAAGCTCGGACTAGCCAAGACCGACGACGAAATCAACGCCCTGACCGACCTGGCCGGCGCACTGATCGCCGGGGCGCAAAAGCTGCGTAAAGAGGCCGGATTGAGCGAGGCTGAATTCTCGATTGAGGCGTTGGCGCAGGTGCCGGATAAGGTTCGCAAGGCGCGGGGCCGGGATACGCTCAAGCAGGTGGATGAGGAGCGCGATAGGGAGTATCTGGCGGCTGTTGAGGCTGGGGATCTAAACACTGTGGAGAGGTTGATTGATGAGGCAGCAAAAGAGGCAGGATATAATATTGGCCCTGCTTATCATGGAACTAGCCATGCGGAAAACATCGAGGTTTTCAACGATTTTTCCTACTTCACTGATGATTGGTGGAACGCCGATGGATATGCAAGTGGGGAAAGAGTATACGATGTCTATTTAAAAATGGAAACACCTTTGGTTATAGATGCCAAAGGAGAAAAATGGGATGAGTTGAGTTCGGAGCACGGTAGCAGCACTCAAGATGTAGTAAGGAATTTTGATGACACAAAATACGATGGTATTATATTTGAAGACATAGGTGATAGTTGGATGGATGACGCGGAAGCTGGTTCATCTACTGTTTATGTGACAACGAACCCCAACCAGATCAAATCAGCCGATCCTGTCACCTACGACAAAGACGGCGAAGTCATCCCGCTCTCCCAACGCTTCGACTCCGACAAAGACTCGATCCTCTACCAGTTCGCGGGCGAGAACGCCGAGGTGCCGCAGTTCATGGCCGACAGCCTGGAAACAGCCAAGGCGATGGCGGCGGCAGGCAGGGACAGCGAGACGATCCGCGCCGCTACGGGTTGGTTCCCTGGGAAGTACGACGGCAAGATGCGTTGGGAGATTCCTGACGAGGGTGCGAAGATTTACGATGAGGTTCTAGATCTGTTGAAAAACGGCGACACTGAAGAAGTTGAGTTGCGCGATTTGCTGGATCATACGGCTTTGTTTGAGGCATATCCTGAGATTGGCAAGATTCCAGTTTCGTTGAAAGACGGAATAGATGCGGTTTATATTAACATTGGAGGAAAAGAGAGAATTTCGATAGGCGCACAAGGAAGGGGGTTGAGTTCTCTCCTGCACGAAATTCAACACGCTATTCAGCATAGAGAAGGATTCGCAAGAGGGAGTTCTCCGCTAGAGCATCGCCAAGGTATGCAAATGGCTGATGAAGATTTCGACCGATTGAACAAAGAAGTCAGTCGAAAGTTCATGGTGACCAAATATTTTGAATCTGCCGAAGAGAACGGAACAACACCGGTAGAAGAACTTCGTAAACGGCACGAACTGCGGATCAAGCACGCGGAAGAACTAGCTGAGAAATACAAGCGCAGATCGGCGGCACAACTGGATGCTGAAAATGCACAACTGGCGGCGAAGAAGTATTCTCGGTTAGCAGACAGGGAGATAGATCCACGTGAATTGGAACTGACGGAAATGATGTCAGACATCGATGAGGCGCGGGAATGGTATCAACACGAAAAAGAGAAATACGAAAAAGAACGTGAGAAGAGAATTTTTGCACCAGACAGGGATTACCGTCGCACCGCAGGCGAGATCGAGGCCCGCGACGTCCAGTCCCGGGCGAACCTCACCGCCGAGCAACGCGCCGCCATCGCGCCGTATTCGAGCGAAAACATCGCACCGGAAGACGCGATCCTGCTTCAGCGTGGCGGCAAGGGCCGCGCAATCAAGGGCTTCTACCGTCGCGCCGATAACCTCATCGGCCTGATCGAGGGCAAGGCCGACGCCATCACCTTGCTTCACGAAATCATTCACCTCGACCGTGAACTGCTTAAGGGAACTGAAATCGGTAATCGACTCAATGAATTTTACGGTGAAGCAACCGACGATTGGAGTCCGGAGTCAGAAGAGAAATTCGCGGAACACGCCGAGGAATATTTCCGCAGAGGTAAATTCCCCCAGGGAGCCAGCGACAAGATTAAGGAAGCGTTCCGGGTGGTCAAAGAGATTGCCAGGAACCTGTATGCTCACCTGAAGGGCGAGTTGCCCAACGAAATCCGGGACATCTTCGATGAGATCATCATTGCTGGATCTGGCGACCACATGGAGCGCCGCAGCGTGAACGATATCAAAGCTGGCAACTCCAAGGAATACGTAGCAGAGCGCGACAAGGCCCGGGCAGCAACCACCCGCGAACGACAGAAGAAGGCCAAGTCCGAGGACCAGCAACGGGCAGAAAGACACGCCGAAGCCATCGAGCGGGACAAGCAAGAGGCTCCGCGCCGCAAGAAACTGGCCGGGTTGCGCCGGAAATACGCCAAGGCCAAGACCAGCGAAATGAAGCTGGAGCTGATCGAGCAGGCCGAGCAAGCCGGATTCAGCAAGAGCGATATCGATGACAACTACGACCCATCGCAGGGCACCTACTCGGTTGTCGATAAAGATCTCGATGAATTGCGCCAGAAGTTCAAACCGATCAACGTCTACACCGGCCTACTCAAGGGCAAGGACGACGAGGTATTGCAACGCCTAGTCCATGAGGGCGAGGAATCGCTCGATGAAGCTGACAAGCAATACCTGATCGATGAGGGATTCGCGGTTTATGAGGGCGGAGAAACTCAAGAATCCTTCCCGACTGAAAACGGAATAGCCGATTACCCGAACCGCCCCGCCGTGGACGCTGAAATTGCCAAGGTGGCAACGCGGCTATCAGACAACCCCGGCAGCATGGTTTCCTTGGGAGAACTGGTCCCCATCGTGATGGATCAGGGATTCTCGAAACGGGAAGTCGAAGACGGTTTGTATCGCATTTACCAAAGAGGCGAAGGCAACCTGACTCTACACGATCAACAATCCTACATTTCGGATAGTGAGCGGGAGTTTGCTCTCAAGCTGGGAGTAGACGATATGCACCTATTCGCCATTGGTCGCAGAGCTAAAAAGCCAAGCGACAAAGAGTTGCGCCAGTACGAGGAATTCCACCGCAAGGTGGACGGTCGCAACATCCCGATGGGGCCAGCAACCAACGAAGAACCAGGAACCAAGAACGAAGAACGGGGATCTTTACTCCCGCTCGACTGGCAGGGCAAACCGCTCGCCCAGGATCCACAGGACACCACTGAGAAAACAGTCGATATCCGCCACGCTGAAGAGCTGAAAAAATGGATCAACGGCGAGGATTTGTCACCGGAGGAATACGACCAACTTCTGGATCTGCGTATCCTGGTGGTTGATATGGGCGACGCCGATACGCCTAGCCAGTTGCAACGTTCCAAGGAAGGTGAAGCGGACGGGTTGATGATCAATCCGGCACTGGAGAAATTCATCCTCGGTGACCGCAGCCAGGAAACCATGGAAGTGGTGAGTAATGAGCTGAAACTTCTCAAAACCGGCTACTCCATCCACGCCGCCAAGACCGGCAAGAGCGAGCGTCCAGACGGTTTAAATGCCGCCCAGGTCCGCGCCATGATGGCCATCGGCGAAGGCAAGAAAGGTCACCCCGGCAGCGCCAAGGTGCTGGCCAATAACGGCATCATCTATAAGAAGAAGTTCGAGAAAGATGGTACTCAGGAGTTGACCGCGGAGGGCCGGAAGAAGTTTGAAGCTCAGAAAAGGGCGCTGGAAGGGGAACCCCCGAAAGCTGAAACCCGGAAGCCGAAGGCTAAGAAGAAAGTTGCTGAAGAGAAACCTGACACGCTAACCAAATCAAAACGCACCACGGATTCAGCTGGTAACACAAAACTGATCGCATGGGATAAACATAGCCAGTCAGATGAACAATGGAAGAGGGGGGTTGAATACGCAGAGAAACAATTACCGGAATGGAAAAATACTGCCAGAACCACGGGGGTTGGATCTCATTATGTTGAAGGATTAAATAGGGATCTGGATAAGGTGAATTCCATGCTTAACATGGTTAGAGAGAAAGTTCGTAATTTCTCATCAAGTGCCAATGTCCGCCCAAATAAGAATCTGTTTTTCTGGGTCGGGGTGAAAGATTATCTTGATAATGTTGAGTCTAAACTTCTTGCTGATATAAGCGCCGAAAGTGAACGGTACAACGCTCTTCCAGTTGAGTCTCAACGAATTGAAGACGCCGTTCAGTTCTGGGAAGAAAAAGAACGGAGGGATGGTAAATCCTATCAGGATAAGATCAATGAAATCAAAGGCGAAACCGGCAAAGACTTTGAAGATGCGGAAGAGAAACGTCTAGGGGAAGGCGCTGCTATTTTTGCAAAGTCAGCCCCAGGCAAGAAACTTGAATTGTGGAGTGATAACCCCAGAAAAGCACTTCCCAAATCAGCTTCAGAAGTTGCGCACCGCAAACGCCTTGGTGATCTTTTCAGTATTACAAGTCGCTACAATGAACTCAAGACCGATAAGGCTAAATCTGAGTTGTTGAAAAAAACGGGTGGATGGTTGTCAATCTACGAGGTTGAGGCAGCGATAGAATCCTATAAAGACCGCCTGGTAAACATAACAGGAGTAGACCTTTCAGAAGATTCAAAAAGACACCCCGGACCTCATCCAGGTGTCACAAAATACCCCAACGTAGGTGAGGTTATTTATTACGACCCAACCGGTAGCAGTATTTTCAGGAGTGTTGAGGTCACTAATGATTTGGGTAACGGTATTTTCTCAGGAACAATTGTCGAGCCGGGGCCAAAGGAGTTGATAGGGCAAATAGTGGAAATGGACCTCTCAGAGGTTGCTGTGCAAACCCCCAAGAAGAAGACCGCAGCGAAGAAAACCGATCCTATTGCATTGGCAGAGCAAGCCATCGAAACCTACGCCGGAAGCTTGAAGTTGCAGAAGGAAGCGGGACGAATCGCAGATCTCTCCCATCAAGAAGCGAGCAAGGATGAAGGTCTAAAAGGCGCATTCTTTTCCCGGGTTGCTGAAGTCATGTTCGCCCTGAGAAGGACGCAAGTTGGCGATGTTGTATCGGTTCGCAATGACAAAGACAGAGTGATTGAAGAGTTGCTCGGCTACAGCGAGGCGAGCATCGGTAAAGAAGGGGTGGAAGCGCAAGATTTCATTTCCAAGGTCTTCATGGTCGATAAAGGCCAGAAGCGGGAGGCTGATTGGGATGACGTTAATGCTCCAAATAAACTGGCTCCGATCACCGAAGAGCAAGTGCAACGGTTGGAGGAATTCGCGCAAACCAAATCGAAGAAGACCGCGAAGGCAGGCAAGCACCCCGGCAACACCGGAGTCTTCGACCTGGACGAGAGCGTTTTCGAGGAAGAAGGGTCAATTAAACTTTCTGAGGATGGTTTTAGAGCTTCGATACGGGATGAAAAAGACGTAGAAGTCGGGTACGTGACTGCCGGTGAGTATGAAGGTAAAGTAAGAATCCATAAATCCACCCTGCAAGGAATACATCAGGGCAAGAAGTTGGGAATTAAGGCTTACCAGGCGATTATTGACAAGGCGCATGAGGATGGGAAAGATGTTATGTCAGACAACTATGTTTCGGAGCCTGCCTACAGGGTTTACGAAGCACTCTCAAGGAGAGGTTACGACGTTGATCTTTCCAACGCTCAGAAGGGCACCAAATCCGGTCGAACAGTTTATACACCAATCAACTACAAGAAACCGGCAGTAACTGTCAGGAAACCTAATACCGGACAGAAAAGCCCCGCAGATGGCGCGAAAAGCCCGGATGTGGCCGATATTGACGGCACTATTTCAACCGGAACCCCGAACGGGGCCAAGGCGACTTTCCGTTACAGGGTGGTTGATGCCACAGATTTAGACGGGATGATCGAGGCAGAGATCAATGCTGATCAGACCCGACAGAGAAGCGGGAATCGTTCTTCGATGGAGCAGATAGAGCGAATCGCTTCATCCATCGATCCCGACTTCCTGCTAGATTCTCGCAAGGCCAACGATGGCGCTCCGGTTGTTTCAGGCGGAAGCGTTATCGCCGGAAACGGAAGATCGAGCGGAATACGCCTCGCCTACGAACGGGGCAACGCCATGGCCTACGAAACTGCGGTTCGCGATTTTGCGCAGGAAGAAGGCATTAATCTTGCCGGGGTCAAACAACCGGTCCTTATCCGCGAAGTGATTGAGTTCACCAGTGGCGATCAACGATCTTTCGTGGTCGAAAGCAACCCGAAACAGGGCGGACTCGGCGAATCCGTTTCCGAGCAGGCGTTACTTGATGCCGAAGCCATCGGCTACAGCACCCTGTCCGGGCTGCGGTTCAACGTCAATAATCAACTCACCGCCGATTCTCTGCGGGCAGTCGCCACCAAACTGGAACAATCTGCCAGGGGAATCACCCGGACCCAATCGGGAGAATTTGACCAGGCCGAAGCATCCCGTCGAGTCATGGCAGCATTTGTGACTCGTCTAGTGGAAAAGGCAGGGAAAGACTCCGCTGATGTTACCGCTATACTGGAGAGCGACGGCGGCAAGCGCATCGTCTCCGCAGTTGCCAAGGTAGCGCCGGAACTGGCGAAACTCGACGATGATTTGTCCCTGGCAGGCGATGTGGTCGAAGCGATCCTTTCCCTGCGGTCGGGAATGCACGCAGTCGAGCAGGGCAACTTCCGCAACCTGTCCGACTGGCTGACCAACCGTAAAGCCGAACTGGTCAGCGAACCACTCTCTGAGATCGGTCAACTGTTACTGGATGACCTGGTGACTTCAACGAAGCTGAAGAAAGACCGGAGTTCTAACGAATTCCCGTTCGATGAGACGCTTCGGGAATATTTAACGTTCGCACAACGCGAACAGAAAAACCGTGATGACGCATCCCAAACCGAGGATATATTTAACGATGAACGACAAGACCAAAGCCCAGAAACCTACTTCGCCAAAATCAACCGAATCGCAGGCTTCCCGGAAACCGGTGCCGCCGAAAAGACTCTGGCAGAAAGCACGAAGGAAGGCGAAGAAGGAGAATTAAGTCAACAGTCACCCTTCCAAAAACTTAGCGATGACTTTGATGCGATCGAGGCTGAAATCAAAATAGCGGTTTCCCGGTCCAAGGCGATCACCAACGAGCAACGCAAGGAAGCCCGCAAGAAGCTGGTAACTTTGAGCAAGCAAATGCTTACAAAGACCGTTCCTGATGCGATCCGGGAACTGGAAACCCTTGGCACGGAGGAAGCCGCGAAACTGGAGGAAGAACTATTTCTTAACGCCGCGGAGCTCACCGCTTCCGCAGTAGGGTTGATTCCTGGACCCGTGGGCATGGTTGCCGACGCTATCGGTACAGGGATCGACATTAAGCAGAGAGATCCAGTCGGCGCTCTACTGGGCATCGCGAGTGCTTTTGAACTCGATCTAATCGCCAAACCGGTCAAATTCAAGCGGGGACTTGAAGCGATGAGCGAAACCATCAAGGCGCTCAAGAGCATGAAGACCAGCCTGGATAGCGTGGAGAATGTCAAGACTATCGTTGCTGCAACTAGGAAGGATAAAACCAACCAGACCGAAATCAATGACAACGCCGACATGTTCCAGGTCGCGGGCGTGGAAGAGGACTTCTCCCTGGTGGGAGAGCAGACCGTAGAAACGGAATTCGAGGCTCCCGACACCCGCACCGATGCCGAGAAGGATGCAGAGGTCGGGCAGGAACAGTTGTTCGATGAAAAACCAAAGACTAAGAAACAAATCTTTGAAGACCGCAAGAAGGCACTCGATGCCGCTTTTCTCAGTGGTCGCCAGAAGTTCCTGGACGCGGTGACAACCGACGAGCAGAGACAGGAAGAAATTGATATCATTCAGAACGAAACCAAGCGGCAATCAGGCTTGATAGCGAAGTCTGATATCGATCTTGATCTTGCCGTGGCAGTGGTCGAAACCTATGGCGAAAAAGGTTGGGATACCCCGCTTTTCGTTCTCGGGTTGAAGAACACTCCGCGCAACAAGCAATATTGGACGGCAGGAGTTCAGAGGGTGTCAGAACCCTACGACAAAGGAGAATACTTCGAAGAGATTGGTTTTGATCCGACGCAATCTATCCAAAGTCAGGTCGGCCTACCTGAATCAGCAGGTAAGACGATGTGGGTTGACTTGAAGCGCCAGCGAGGTCGCGAAGGCTTCGGATTGAAGTGGGGCAAAACTGAGATGGTCGAAATCAAGGGGATGCCCCAAAACGCCCGCATCGCCGAACCGAATAATTCATTTTGGGAAGCGTGGCGAACTGATAAGGCGGGAATGAAATCCCAAGGTTACCACGTCCGCAAAGAGAACGGCGAATGGCAGGTTTTGGATACCAGCGTTACCGAGAATATTTCCGTCAAGGATGCTGTTGGGCGGGACATTCCCGCAGTCGATTATTTCAAAGATGGTCGCAAGCGAGTTTACGAGGTAAGAGAGAGGAAGGGAAGCAAGTTTGTTAACGTGCTAATCGGCTCAATCGGAGATAACCCCACAACCGAGTGGGTACCAATGCTTCCTAACGCTGAGATCGAAGTGTTTAAACCCGGAATGACTCCGGATAAACAGCGGGAGCAGGATCGGAAGAGGAAGGATCAAAATTCTAATAAAACAGAAAGCAAAGGTTTGCCTGAGAGCGAAAGCAAGCAGGCGCCCCCAGGCAGGACAAAACCTACTGAAACCATCATTTTCGCCAAACCAATTCCGGTTAGCGATGGCAGCAAGATCGTTTCTTACGAATGGCGATGGACTGGAGGCGTCAAGTACGATGCTTATGAAGGTGGTCTGGTAGACGCCAGGGTTTCAGATTTCGACAACGCCGAACTATCCGACCGGACAGGGCGAAAACTGGTCCACCTGTTCAGCGTGGAAACCAAAGACGGTAAAACTGAAATCGTTTCTCTTGAGGACGCTTTAGGGCTACTCAAAGGGGACAAGGCTTTCAAGTCAATTGCCAGCATGATCAAGACTCGGGCAAAGAACAAGATGAAAGCCGAGTTGCTTGAAGCTCAGATGGATCAGTTAGAGACGGAGCGCGATGCTGCCAGAAAAGCTGAATACCAGGTCGAGGAAAAAGAACCGTTTGGGCCGGTGAAGAAAGAGGGAGGCAAGGCACTTGAAGTTACTGACATCAATGGCCGCAAGCAATGGGTTAATTACGGCACCGGTTTCGGTCCTGATACTCGCGAGGAAGCGATTGCAAATGGCAAGTCTTTGATCAGTGGTGGATACAACATGGAAACCGACAAATTGCGTCGGGATATCCGCAATATTAAAGAGCGGATTCACATGGTTGATCAGAAGATCCAGCAAAAGAGTGCTGAAGTGGCAGAAAGCCAAACGCCTGAAGCATCGAAACAGGCGGATTCAATTCCTGCTGTAGACTCCCTTGAAAACTTGCTTGAGTTCAACGGTCAAATTATCGATGGCAAAGTGACTGCGGATCAAGTCCGCGAAGCATGGAGCCAATACAAGGAAAACGAGGATGCCATAGAGGCGGAACTTGCCAAACTGACCATGAAGAAACTGGCCAGGTTCCAAGGCTATCGCAAACCCGACAATAAAGCCGACGCAGTGCGAACCGCTCACGAAAACTTGCAGGGTATATTCAACCCCGGTGAATCGTTGAGTTATTCTTTTGGAAGCGACTGGAAGAAAGCCCGCCGCGAACAGATGGACAAAGCGGTTGAGAAATGGACCGATGAAAAGATCCAATCCGACTTCCAGGAACGCCAAGAGAAGAAAGCAGCAAAAGAAAAAGCTCTGACCAATCCTGAAACCCTGGATGAGTGGGAGCAGTTCGTTTACAAGCAAGGCACAGCCGAACTTACCCAGGATGAAATCAAGGAACTGAACGCGATTCGTAGTCCGTATGAGGCCCGTAAGCGGATCATGGACCGTGGCGAAAACCGCTTATCTCCTGAGCAACTCGTCCAATTTGACGAGATTAGAGGCATCAACCGAAAGGAATTGGAGCAGGCACAGAAAGAATCCAAAGTTTCGGTCACGGGCGTTAAAACTGATACCGAAACGTCGATCGAGAAAACCGTGCATACCAAGCATGGCCATGATCTGTTTGTTGTGAAGTTGGCAGACCGAGTAGACAAAGATGTTTACCGCAGCCTGAATGCCGCTGCCAAGAAATTGGGTGGATACTACAGTCGCTACAGCAAAGACGGCGCGATCCCAGGGTTTCAGTTCAAGACCATGGAAGCAGCACGACAGTTTGAGGCAGTTGTGAAAGGTGAAACCGTCGATGCCACTGAGCAGGAGCAGGAAAAGGAAACTGCCGCGAACAGTAAGACTGCCGAGCGATTCCGCAGCATGGCTGACCGGATGGACAAGACCGCTGATGAGGCACTGAATCAAGATCGTCGCCAGAATACCGCTCGCCAGGCCAGAATGGCAGCAGGAGCGGAGAGCAAGGCCCGAGGTCAGAAAGCATTCGCAACCACCTTGCGAAATTTGGCGGATGCGATTGAAAGCGGGAAAGCTACACACCTGGACGGCATCAAAGCGGCATCCCACATCGAAACGCTCTACAAACTGGCCGAGCAAGCCAAAGGGGAAGCCCAACGCGAAAGAGACGGCGGATGGAAAGAGGACCACAGCAACGAACCCGCCACACCGGATCAAATGGCGAAAGCCAAGTACCCAACCGTATACATTGATAAAAGCACGCTGATGCAAATGGTCGAAGCTGGCCGAAACACCAAGGGCGCGAAGATGCTCGCCAACAAAGTGGCCAAGATATCCATGAATCGCCATGATGGACAATCACTGGAGACTTCCAACGCTCAAGACATCGAAAATATCCGCGAACTGGCCAAAAAGACTCGCAACGACCGGGGTAAAACCTACTGGGATGACATCGCTTGGAAGTTTGAGGACTATGACCGCACCAAGCGCATGGGAATCGATGATCTGGTGGCCCTAAGAGCCGCCCTGAGAGAGTTTTTGGAGTATAAGGGTGCGAAGACACAGGAAGACCCCGCGAAGGCCAGAGAACGCGCCCTGATAGGCAGAAAGATAGACGGATTCTTCCCTACTCCGAAGCCAATCATTGAAGATATGATTGAGAGGGCGGGAATCGGCGGAGGTGATCGAGTTCTCGAACCATCCGCAGGTAAAGGAGACATTGCTGAATCACTGGTTGAAGCCGGTGCCGAGGTGGACGCGATCGAGATTGATTCCACCCTTCGCGATATCCTGGAGGACAAGGAGATCAATTTGGTATCCCGAGACTTTACCACCTTCGAAACCGATCAGCCTTATGATGCGGTGATCATGAATCCGCCGTTTGAGAACGGGCAGGATATGCAACACGTCCAAAGGGCTTACGAAATGGTTAAACCTGGAGGCAAAGTTGTGGCAGTGATGAGTGCCAGTCCGTTCTTCGGCGAGACAAAATCCAAGAAAGAATTTCGCGAATGGCTAGATTCGGTAGGCGGTGAATACGAACAATTACCAGAAGGCTCTTTCAAGGGACAGGAAAGTTTCCGCCAAACCGGAGTGAATACTTATTTGGTTGAAATCACAAAACCGTCCAAAAAGGAGAGTGAGCCAACTAAGTTCAAACCTGGAACCGTCTGGAATTCAACCAAGACCGACACTAATCAACTGGAAGAAACCGAGCAGGGAACGCAACTCTACTCCGCGGCAGCACCAATGGCAGGATGGAATGACGAATCGTACGAGCGGGTAATACCGCGAGATTTCTTTAATGAAAGCAAACTCCTCACACTGATGGGTAAGATTGCTGATTGGCAGAACCGAGGGATGCTATCCGATCGATTTGTTATTGATCATAGCGGTGATTTTACGCCTGCCTTAAGTGAGTCTGGAGAAATGTACGACGCTTCCACAAGATTTTACTTTGATGGCGAGCCGGTTGAGTTGCTAATGAGTTACAACGCTGGTAAAAACGACCCATTCCCATTCACGTTCACCCATCAAGGTCTGGACTTATGGAGTGAAGAAGTCTTCGATGAAAACGGCGGGATGAGCGAATCGTTTTCAGAGATTTTTGGTGGATCGGGATCAAACCGGAACGATATAGGTGAAGAACTTTACCAGCAAGGTAATTTTCTAAAGCAAATGGGGATATTGGGGTTGAAGCACGTTGATATGTTGCTACACCCTGAATTTACCCTTGAACCGGTTGCGGGTACGGGGTTTGGATTGGAGGTTTCAGGTAACGAGGTTAGTGCCAGAAATCTTGAGTCGTCCTTCAAGGGAGACGATGTAGACTTCTACACCAAAGGAGATGACTTATATTTCGACTTCAAAGACACCTCTGCTCCGGTTTTCAAAAACAAAAAAGGGGAACTATCAAACGAGTTTTCTAGGTTGTTTGGCTATCCCAATGCCGATCCTCAGGACATTGATGCGAATATTCATCTTCAGGAATTGATGAATGAATGGGAGAAAGAAGGTATAGATTCTTATATTTCAGAACATCGTGGAATTATCACGCTGTCTAAAATAGTAGTCCCTGAGAACCAAAGAGGGCAAGGAATAGGGACTGCAAAAATGGAACAGTTGCAAGGATTAGCATCCTCTATGGGCATGACGATTGCTCTTACACCAGATACGGTTCATGGAGCTTCTTCAAAAAAGAGATTAGAAACATTCTACAAGAATTTAGGGTTCGTGAGGAATACTGGGAGGAATAAAGATTTCAGGACTATGGAGTCAATGATATGGGATCCAGAATCTTCACCGCAACTCTACTCCGCAGCAACCCCGTTGCGTGGCACTCAAACTAATGATAAACTATCAAACCATGGACAAGACACCCAAACCATCCGCCAAGCACGGCAAACCCTTCGCGAAACACCTCGCCAGGATCGAACACCGGAGGAAACGTTCCGAGCCAGACGCAAGGCCGAGCGAGCGGAAGACCAGCGAGTCCTCAGGGCCGCGGCAGAAAGCGGACAAATCCGCGTAAGAGACGATCTGAGCTCACGATACGAGGAATTGTTTGATGATCCGAGCATGGCAGGTGCAGAGCACCAGGTCGGGGTTGATCCTAATGATTCCAGTCGCGTATTGAAGATTGCCCACGCTCCCGGATTCGGGTTCGGGCTGAATAACTTCCAGGACTTGATCGGATACTTCGATCGACTGGAAGCGGCTAACACCTTGCTTGGTTCGGGTTTCCGGTTCGAAGGAGTGATCTTGCATGACGGTGGTTATCGGGTGGTGATCAGCCAGCCGGCACACGACCCCAGGGTTGCCCGTAAGTCGAAGAAAGCCGACTGGGAGAAAGCAGTTGCGGCAAAGATGGCCGAAATTGGGTTTACTTCTGAAGGTGAAGGCCGCTGGCGCAAAGGCGACCTGCAAATCCGCGACATCAAGCGGGACAACGTGTTCCTGATTGATGGGCAGTTACACTTCATCGATCCGATCATCATCAGTGACCGCGAGGAAGAAGCGGTGTTTGACCGGGATGACGAGTTTGTGGCGAGGGGTAGCGGCAACCAGGGTGCCGCTCTCTACTCCGCCGCAAGCACGCGGGAAACGCCAATGCATGAAGTATGGGTTGAGCACCCCTCGGGATTTCAGGCCAAAAGAAAAATTGAAGTCGGTTATTACAGGTTTGGTAAACCAAAAAAAGGAAAAGCGTCTTTCAATCACCTTTCTCAGAAGTCTGAAAAAGGAGTATCGGTTTACAAAGGTTTTCGTGACGCGGATGGTGAACTATTCCTTTTGGACGGGCAGGGAGAGGAGACTGATATGGGAGAAGTGATTGTAACTCAGGATTATTTATCGGGTTCCGATTTACCTATTTACAGAGTAAGCGGAATCCCATTGAGCAACTCTGGAGCGGATAATGAAATTCTTCTCGACCCGTCCACTTTGGGAATAGAAGAGGAATTAGGTGGAGACGCTTTAGCCGAATCAGGGAATTATCCTGAGTTCAATTTTGAAGATACTGAATCTTTGCTGGATAAAGAACCTGTAATAGAGATCATTAAGAGCGATAAGGGATACCAGGTCGCTTTTGATGGAGTTGTGGAATTCCCCGATTACTATAACGACACTTTGAAAATGGCTCAAAATGACGCCAAGTCAGAGTATGAGCATCGTATCTTTATTCAAGAAAGATCCAAACGAACCAACCCTGCCCTCTATTCCGCGGCAAGCAGTGGACAACCTGCCAATCCTGGCGTTAGTTCCCCACAGATGAGTAATAACGACGCCGCCCGCGGCGAAGTTGATCCTTCGCGGGCGGCGAATGAGAGGGATCAGGAAACCGAGCCGTTACCAGAAGGTCAAGATTTACTGATGCGCCTTCGATCCGATGACAGAGAATCAGTAATTGATCAGTTTGCCTCACTCTGGCGCGATCATCCCAATATGATTAGGCCAACGATGGAAAACAGCGAAAAGTTTCTCGGTGACCCATTCGCAGTTGCTATCTACAAGAACAAGAAACGAGCGGTGGTTTGGGATATTGAATACAAGCCTCACTTTTTCTTCGGAGGCATTGACATTACCGATTCAGTTGATAATAGCGCATCCACTGCAGAAGGGCGCGTCATCGGTGAAGTCTTTCAGGACATCAACAATCGCGACCCAGAGCAGGTAAAAAGAAAAGCCGAAGAGAAAGAAAGGCGGGACTTCTTGAGGCATCGCCAAACTAGATTAGCCAATATTCCAGAACTATCAGATGATTTTGATACCGCTTTACAGGAACTGGTAGATTGGGCTGAAAGTTTTGATGAGTTCGATGAAGCTCTTTCGCCTAGCCTATTCGATATTTCCCGACGCAACTTAACCCGACTGGGACGCGCAAGAATGGGACTGCCTGGCGAGCGTGATGATTACTACAATGCGGGCAGCGGTGAAGTTACTATTTACCGTGCCGCTCCGCAGGGAGTCGAGATTGAAGCTGGTGATTGGGTATCTTTCAAGAAAGAATACGCAGGATCGCATGAATCCAACTCAGAAAATTCTCAAACCACAAGTCTTGAAGTGGACGGCTCAGAAGTCTACAGCGATTTAGCGGGAGAGGACGAATGGGTTTATGTTCCTGAAGGAACCTGGGGTGATTTTCAGAACATCCGCGAAGTTTACGATTCGCTCAAGACACCAGACCAATCCCCGCAACTCTACTCCGCTGCATCGGTCCCAGCCCGCGACCGCAACGCCCGCCACGCCGAACTGGAAGCCAAGCACAACGCCGGGACCATCACCGAAGAGGAAACCGCAGAGTCCCAGAGGTTGGTGGATGAAGCGGCGAAGGATGCGGGATTTACGAACGGTCCGTGGTATCATTGGTCAGATTATGATTTCGATACTTTTGATCTAAGGGATGTCGAAGGCGCCCATTTCGGCAACCTTTCAGCGGCGAGAGACATTGCCAAAGGTCGTGATAATGTTGAATTCGAGATCGAACATGATACAGAGGACAACACTTATTGGGTTTGGTCCAGTGAAGACAACGACGGCAGGGGGCCTTTTAAGACTGAAGAAGAGGCTCAGGAATTTGTCGATAAACAACCCAAAACGTTAGACCCTCTCAAGGTTTTCCTGAAGACTGATAATCTCGTAAGAATGCCGGATCTTGGGACATGGGGAGCGTGGGACATTATTCAGAACCTCCCAGAAGGAACGCTTTCCGATTCTGAAATCGATCAGATAATGGATGCCGATTTCACATACCAAGAATTGCAAAGGGCATTGCTTGCAAAAGGTATTGACGGGGTAATTTACGAAAACGAAGTGGAATCTATCGGGGATGAATCTGTCTTTGTTCTTTCCCCCAACCAGATCAAATCCGCCGATCCGTTCACTGGAGTCCCGCTATCCGAGCGTTTCAACGACCAGAGCGAATCAATTCTGTTTTCCGCTGCCGCTCCCACGCAAACCGAGCCAAGGCCGCATGACCCGATTGAGATGAGTTATGAGTTATTTACAATGCCTATATCACCTTCATCCCGTCTTTGGACTACTTCTGATTTGGTAACTATCCGGTTTTCCACTGAGGTGGATGGAGTTAAGCCGATCGTATGGGCCAAGCGATTTAACACTAGGGAGGAAGCTGAGAAGTTCGTCGAGGATAATATGGCCAAGGGTTCCACCTTTCAAAGGATTTCCACCAGCGGCCACACGGGTTTGATTGTTGCATCGTTTGGCGAACCGGATGAAAACCTGATGTCTGATATTGAGGACGAGGACCAGGGACAGCGGTTAAGTAACCTGATTCAGCAAATCAATCGACTGACATTTCGCCACCGAGATGAAGATGGCATGGTTTTCGAGCTACAGGAACACGAAGTAGAGGAACTGGATGATGCCAAAATGGCGGCTGGGCAATTTGCTCAACACGTCAACGATCCCGAAGTTTCGGCAGCATTGAAAGAAATAGCTGAATCGACCGAGCCTAATTTAAGCCTCTACTCCGCGGCGACCGCTGCCGCGAACCAGATGAACCAGCCGGTCAATCTGGACGACCTGCCCGCCAATGACCGCGAATCCCACGAAAAATGGGATGACGCTGCCCGGGAGCGGGTAGCGCAAGGAGATCGTGCCCAACTCTTGTCCGAATTGCTGGACACGATTAGACAACCAGTGGCCAGTGTCGGCAAGGATGCGGCCAACCAGTTGACCCTGACCAAACCGGTTGACATCAAGGTGGCTCAAATCCTGTTACCGCAGGTCATGGCAGATGCCCTGGCGAGCGGCAACCAGGCAGCAATTGACGATGCGATGCTACTGGCCTACTCAGTCAGTGACGCGGTGAACAGGGGGGATCCACACACCAATAAGCGTGAACGACAGTTAGACCGCTACGCTCGCATTCTAGCCCGCCCGCGGGTCGCTCAACGCGCCGAGATTAATGACCGGGGCATCACACAGGATGAGCGGTTACGACGCGCCAGGAGGATCAACAGGGAGCGATTGGCGCTGATGAATAAAGCCGTATCGAAGATGCCGGGGATAACTGGTATGCAGGACGTGTTCGACAGCAGTAAGTTCGATCCGACAAACGAGGTGCAAATCACCCGCCTGATCAACTACTCCAATGCCGCGATGGGCAACATCATTGATTCGTTTACTGAGTACATGCAATCAGCGATGCTTTCAGGAGTCGGAACTCAGGCGATGAACATCTTTGCCAACGTTGCCAACTTCGGCCTGGAACACGTTATCCAGAGGCGCATGGAAGCGGCATTGAACCTGATCATCAAAGACCCATCCGGGCCTCAGATTGGAGAATTCAAATACATGCGGAAAGCTTGGCCGAAAGCGGTCAAGGCAGCGATATCATTCGCTGCCCGAACAGTCCAGGCACAAGACGGCAATATCCTGGAGAGTGAGATCACAGCCCAGTCCGACGTTGAGCACGGTGGCAAGGTGGATGTGATTCGCACCGCTATCGGCGGCAGATGGGGTGAGATAGCAAGAACCTCGTTCCGTATTCTTTCCACGATGGATGTGTTCTTCCAGTCACTCGGCAACCACCTGGATGTTTGGGCGCAAGCTTACCGACTCGGCAAAGCCAAAGGGTTGACTGGCAACGCGTTAGAGAAATTCATGGCTGGCGAAGTCCGCATCTTCGGCAGTGACGCATGGGTGCTGGCTAATGAGTTCGGCAAGTCGATCACCTCACAGGATGAAATCAAGAGGAAAAAAGACGGCGGCAACCTGGCAGATCACGCAGTCCGCAAGTTACTTGATTTCAAACAGGATACCGGGGCCGGGACAATGGCCAAACTCGGATTGACGATCATATTCCCGTTTGTTTCGACTCCCTACAACTTGACTAAGAAAACTTTGCGGAGAACTGGGTTCAACCTGTTGCCGGTACTCGGCAAGATGGGATGGGCAGCAACGGTTAAGGGCAGCAATGGCAAAACGTTCATCGAGCAATACAACGGTGACACTCCAGGGCTTTTCTTGCGCGATGTAGCTGATCAGGCTATCGCTGCCATTGGACTTCTGATTCTCAGTGCTTTAGGCGAAGGAGAGGACGATGACGAGGATAAACTAATCAGCATCACCGGCACCCGGGCTTTTGGAGTAGAGGACAAAAACAGTCTGGAATTGCTCAACCGCATGAAGGGCGGACCAATGATGGTTCTTTGGAAGGGTAAACCGGTATTCTCTTACGCAAAGCTGGATCCGGTATCGGGTATTATCGCCGGTTTGGTTGATCTGAACCGCAGCGTTACGGGACTCCGTAACGGTGAGGATATCGCTTCGATCTTCAATGATGTGATTGGACGAGCTCAATACAACATCTCTGAAGGTACGCCGTTGAGCGGAGTTAATGCCCTGACTAGCCTTTTGGGAGGAGCGGGAAGAAAAGAACCATCTGATTTGGTGGCTGAAATCCCTGAAAACCTGTCCAGAATGATCATGCCTAATTTCATCCCTCAGACCATCCGTAACGCCGATCCCTACAAGCGGGACACCAAGGGTATGGATTGGAAGGCCAGAACGCTCAATGCTGTCTCAGGAGGCGTTAGAGCGCCTAAAAAGGTTGATCTGGATGGCAAACCGGTTGAAAAGACCGGCAAATGGTTCAGTCGCCAGTTCTTGGCAGCGGGCATCAAGCCCAACGAAGAAACCCGCAGAGCTGACACCCTAGCCAAGAACTGGAATGACGCCAACCCCAATGAGAAGTGGTACCCATATTTGACCAGCACCAGGACTTACAAAGATCCGCGCACTGGAGAGACGGTAAAACTTACCTCCTTGCAGCAAAATGAACTGAAGCGGATGCGAGGAGTGGCAGTCAAAAGAGCTTTACGCGGCGTCTCCGAATCAGCCGCGAAAAACCCCAAGGAGAGGGATAAGGAAAGGCTGAAAAAACGCATCAGCGATGCCCAGTCAGCAGCCAGGAAGTCCTTCTTCCGTAGGGGCGGCAGACCACCGAGCGATGCGGAGATTAAGAAACGGCAGGATGCCCGGGGATAAAACTAAACTTTCGTGAATAATTTGCTCCACCAAACATCCAATTCACGAATTCGCAGCAAACACAAACAGGGAACGGGAAGTCGGGCAAGACTTCCCGTTTTTCGTTCCCTGAAGAGTTTATGATTGCCAAAATGTTAAGATGACTTAATCTTTTGCCCAATGAAGAACCTGATACCCCTCTTGTTTGTTGTTTTCACCCTGGTTTCCACTTCCTCATGCGCCCGCATGTCAGATGATCAAATCTTTCGCGCTATCCGTGTGGCTGGAGATGCCGCCTATTTGGCCAAGGAAGTGATCACCGAGAAATAGAAACCCTTTATCCCCTAATTATGAGTAACGAACTTAAAATGGTCGGCGGGACAGCACGGTCCAATGAAACGCTTGGCGACACCTCTTTCCAGTTTACCCGCGGTGTTCCCGATCTCCGCAAGACTTTCAACCAGCATATTCGGGTGGCGTTTGACGCTTCGGCAGATACTGAATTGACAGTTCCGATCCCATCCGGAGCGCATCAGGTGCGAATCACCAACGAATCGGCTGGCGAAATAACTGTAGCAATCGATGAAACTCCCGGCGATACCGGGATGGCTGCAGATACAACGCCGACTGAGGCAGAAAACCAGATCGGGTCCGTGATCCGTGGTGGTGACGGCACAGAGGCTATATTTGCCCTGGATTCCGGAACCAACATCCACATGAAGCACGCCACATCATCGGGGGAAGCTTTGATCGAGTTTATGTAGAACGCCAAGCAGGCCATGGGAGAACGTATGAGTGATGACAGGTGAAATGACTGACGAAGGAAGGAATGAACCTTGTTCATCCACGACTTGTTCTGCTTCCGAGGATGACATCTACAACCCTACTGAAGTCGGGGCAATCCTACGCGAACTCAACCACCGCGCCTATCTGTGCATTCGGAGGAATGAAGTGGGTGAGGCGCAGAGGATCGCAGATGTTTCGACGGGGCTGTTGCTCGCCCTTCGAGAATACGAGAAAGACTTCAATTATTCCGAGCAGAACGCTTGAGCACAGGTAGGCCATGACGGAAACAAAGGATACAGGACAGACTCAACAGGGTACAGTGGACGATTGTACCCTATTGAATGGCCTTACCTGCTGCGACTTGTTATCTCCTTACTATTCGGACGACTACGTGACGATATACCACGGGGATTGCGGGAAGATCATGCCGCATCTGGGGCCGTTCGATCTGCTGCTGTGCGATCCTCCGTATGGACTTGCTCGACGAGGCCGAAGAGATGATCAAGAGGCAGAACAGTTCGGTAAATCTAAAGCTCCTAGAGGTAGTTATGGGAGTAATGAGTGGGATGAGAAACCTGTTGATGAATTGACCATGAGAACAGCTAGGGAGAAATGTAAAACCCAAATTATTTTCGGCGGGAATTATTACCCGCTTCCGGTTACAAGTTGTTGGCTTGTGTGGGATAAGGAGAACGGGAAAAATTACTATGCGGACGCTGAACTCGCATGGACTAATATTGATGGTCCTGTCAGGTTGAAGCGGCACCAATGGCATGGGATGTTGCGGAAAGGCAACGAAGACCGGTGGCACCCGACGCAAAAACCGCTCGCGGTGATGGCGTGGGCGCTAATGCAAGCTGGAGACGTGCAAACCGTCCTCGATCCGTGGATGGGATCAGGAACCACCCTACGAGCGTGTAAGGATGCCGGGGTGAAATGTGTAGGAATCGAGATGCAGGAAAAATACTGCGAGATAGCGGCTCAAAGGATGCTCCAGGAAGTGTTGCCGCTGAACGAACCAACAAAGGCGCACCATGAGGTGCAGGAGGAATTATTTCAGAGATAACGCTTGAGCACAGGTAGGCCGGGAGGAACAAATGAAGCAGGACAAAGGATCAAACAGGGTACAGCCTCCGACTCAAGAGGGTACGGCCTTACCTGCTGCGCCTTGTTATGCCTTTGATGGTGTGGAGTTGTATCACGGTGACTGTCTGGAAATCCTGCCGCATCTCAACGGTATAGATGCTGTGATCACTGATCCTCCGTATGGCACGACCGCCTGTGATTGGGATGACACAGATTGGCTGAGTGCGTGGGATGACCTATGGAAAGTTGGAGGCGAAACACTCCCAATCGTCATGTTTGCTTCTCAACCGTTTACTCACAGGTTGGTGATGTCTCAAGAGGGTCGCTTTAAATATTGGTGGGTTTGGGAAAAGAATATGGCTACTAATTTCCTGCACGGGAAACGGCAACCGTTGAGGAAGCATGAAGAGATTTGTGTGTTCTATCAAAATCCGGGGTCATATTACCCGCAGAGAACGAGGGGGCACAACCCGACGCAAAGTGCGAGAGGCAGCAGTGATGGTGTTCTCTACCACGGGACGAATACACGAAATTACAAAGGGGGAGATACAACGCGACTGCCTTCGACGGTGCTGAAATATAATGTGGTTGATCCTAAATGCAGGAATCACCCGACCGAAAAACCAGTTCCGTTGCTCGGATACATGACTGAAACTTATACGAAAAAAGGGGAAACCGTGCTTGACCCATTCATGGGAAGTGGATCAACCATTATCGCGGCAATCCGAACGGGCCGGAAAGCCATCGGCATCGAAAAAGACCCGGAACACTTTAAAACTGCTAAAGAGAGAATCGAAAAGGAGTTATCTCAACTCGATCTTTTCTTGGCATAACAGTTAATGTTGAGCGAGGGAGCATCAGGCGACCTTCGCTCCAACTCAATTATAACAAATTCGACAGGTAGGGAGTCAAGCCTAAACTGTGTAGCCTCTCAAACCCTTCCAAAAGTATCCGCCAGATTGCGGGCGATGTCATTGTACGTCATTCATTCCGAATGTCCTCGTCCTCGCACCTTTCTGAATTTCTTGAACGCGCCCGCAAACCCCACCTTCCTGGAGAAGATGATTTCCCGATTAACGAGGGCGCCTATCCCCGCGGTCTACCCGAAAGCGAACGCCCGGAGGTGGTTTTCCAGGGACCGGCACTGCGCCTGAATCGCCATCAGGAACAACTCATGATTGCGTTCGCTCTGGACCGTCAGAAGGAGATGGAGAACGAGATGGGCTATCACAGTCTCGGTCAGGTTCCCAGTGATCCTGGTCGGTTCATGGCGCTCAATGAGGAGTGGATGCTTAAGCGCGAACTTTACGATAAACTTTTCAACCAGGATGTGGAGTGGCGGTCAGACGCCTACCCCTCTCCGAACATCTACGAAAGTCAAAACATAACCCTGCCCACGGCGAGAACACAGGTTCAAAACCAGATTTCCCGGGTCCACAACTATTTCCTCAAGACCGATCCGTGGTTTTCGGCTCGCCCGCGGCGCCAGGTGAGTCAGGAGATTGCCGAACTGCAGGAACACTTTCTGAAGTTCAAAGCGGAGCAGAGCGAACTCAAAACCGTGCTTGGTCAGGCGATCGACCGCATTTTTATCAATGGTGAGGCAGTCTTGAAAGGAACCTATAAAGTAGACGATGATATCTATGAGGATGAATTTACTGTTGCCGTGGATCCTGCTACCCGGGAACCGCTAACTGCCGAGGATGGCGATTACATATTTGATGACGATATCTGGGTTGCCTTACACGATCCTGAAACCGGCGACCTGTTAAACGCTGATTTACAACCAATTGCGGATAATTCCGAGATTGTCTATGTTCTCGAGCGGTCGCCGATGACTCTCAAACCAGAGGACTTGGTTTGGGAAACACAACTGGTTCGACGCCAGAAAGTTCATTATGAGGGCGCTGACGTGGATCTGGTTCCTTACCAGAATTTCTTTTGCCCACTGCAGGCCAAGTCAGTAGACACCGCCAATTGCGTGCTGCATGTCTATGACGAAGCCGTTGCCGACCTGGTGCAACGCCACATGCGAGGCACGGAAGGGGCAGCAATTTCCGATCCTCGTTTCCTGGAGATGGTGGAGAGCATGGCAGGAGCGGACGGCACGCCCAAGGCGCACTCTGGCATGGCTGGCGACAGGATGGACGAAACCGATCTAAACCAGGGTTCACCCGTGGTCAAAGTTGGCGAATTTTACATGCGTCTTGATGTATTCGGCACGGGCGAGGAAAAAGAAATCATGCTGGTCATGGACCTGACCAACAACCGTCCCATTTACTACGATTACACGGCCAGGGTAACGGCAGATGGTCGCCGGCCATTCCGCGTGATCCGAGTCAACCCTGTGGAAAACCGTTGGTACGGCTGTTCACAAGTTGGGTTGTTTTGGGGATTGCAGGAACTGATTGATTTGTCCATCAATCGCATGAACAAAAGCCAGTCTGATTCAGGTGGGGTGGATTTCTTCAATCCAGATGGCGTGTACGAGGGAGATAACAACCCGTTCCTGAGATTCAACGATAATCACACCTACACTCTCAAAAAGGATTACAAGGCCGAAGATGTGATTCAGCGGGTTTACCTGACCGACATCAAGCATGACTACCTGCTGAAGATAGTCGAAATCGCCCAGCAATACGCGCAATCTCTGGGAGGAGTGGCCAATGCCAATGATTCCCAAATGGCAGGACTGGATACGGCCAAGCTGGCGACAGGCATCCGACATATCGAGAGGGCCGGTCAAGAGATGATCGGGCCGTTGATTGATCACCTGATTCCCGGGTTCCAGCATACCACCGAGATGTTTGCCAAAATCACCGTTGCAAACCTCTCCCAGAAAGAAACATTTACCTTTTTCAAGGATGGCTCCAACCAGTTCGAAGAGATGGAACCGGCCAGCATCCGGGACTTCGAATATACCATCAAGATCAACCTGACGACCTACATGGGTGAGCAGGAATTGGTGCAGACCCAGGCCGCAATTGACGCCTGGGAACGCTTCATGGCTTACCCTGCCCATGCCCAAGCCGTGATTGCCCCACTTTTTGAACGCTTGTTCAACACCTACCAGATTCCCGATCCGGAACAGTACTTTCAACCGATCCCCGATCAACCCATTCCAGGGCAGGCTGGCGACATGATGACCGGAGATCCGGAAATGTTGCTGCCTCAGGCGAATCGCCCCGAACTAACTGCCTAACTACCAAAGGGCAAAACCAAGTCGGCCAGGTGCAGCCCTGGTTGCAATAGAGCCATGTTTATGAACCCACCCCAAAATGAAAATTCACTACCATCCAATCAAGAAAACAACAACCACAATGATCAACCTTTGGGCATGGGAGACGCGTTTGAAATGCTGACCGGCAGACGGCCAGAACCTGTCCAGAACCTGTCCGAACCACTGGTTAACCGGAGCGAGGTGCCGCGATTGGTTGGACGGGAGAGATGGTTGCGGCAACTAGCTGTTTATCATCCGGGTTTCAACCCCCCACCTCAATCTGCCTGTGCTCCTAAACCGCCCACCCCCAAAGCCTCATGAATGCTGCCCGTATCCCAAACACAACGATGCGGGTTGCTATTGAGGGCAGACGCCGCATCCGAATCGAAGGAGCCAGGGTATGGGCTGACATCGTGAAAGTTAAAAACGGATTCTGGGGACGGGATATCACGCCAAAAGTTGATATTCCGGATGATTTTAACAAATGTGTTTATTTGGTCCGAAAACGGGTTAAGATTTAGACAATCAGGGACTGTCAAATCACTTGTAGATGAGCTTTGAAATTACCACAGAACAACCCGAATATTCCCACCACGCCAACACCTGGGTATCCCGCTTGATTGATCACGAAGGCTTATCGGTTCCCAACACCCTGCTAATCGGTCACGGTGACAGCGAGGCAGCGGCAAGGAAGCATTTGCGAGATCGTATAAAGGAGCGGATCGCGGGCATGGAGAAAGCCCTGGAAGACAACGAGGATTAATCATTATATGACAACACCAATCGATAACGAACCGCTTTCGTTCACTGCCGAGCAGATCGAAAGCCTGGAGAAAATGCAAGAACACGTCAACGAGTGGCGTGCTTCGGAAGCATGGACAGAAGCGTTTCGACCGTTTTTAGAATGGGAAGTGGCACGGTTGAATGACCGGATTTTTGGCGGTGAACTTGATGAACTGGAATACAAGGTGGAAACCCGGGTTCGAGCAGCCATCCTGAAATTTCTCGGCCATGTCGATGGTTGCGAAAAGCGGGTGGATGTTTGGCAGAAGAAATCCGCTGAGATGGCGAAAGAAAGTTGGGAGTAAAAAATGATCTTCAACACATCCCCCGATCACCCCGAAACCGGAACCGGAATTGATTCCCAGACTCTTGGCAATCGGCAATTCCAGGAAGACTTATACCGAACCCTTGAATTCCTGCGTCAGTTTGAGGAATTGGAACACACCTTTGCCGATGGAAAAACTGGTTTTGTTTTGGTGAAACCGACCGGCACCGGTGATGCGGTTTCCACTTGTTCAGGGTTTACTGTTTCAGTTAACGCGAGTACCGGAGCGGTTACCCAGGATGAATCAGCAGTTTCTTACGGTGGACCGAAACCGTCTTACACGGGTCCGGTTTTGGTTCAGGATTCGGGATCTAATACAGCCCCGTCATCTGGCGTTACCAAGGTTTATACCAAGATCACTTTTTCACCGACCAATCAGTCGGAATGGGGTACATCCTGGGAACTGGATGATTTCGAGTTTATCCTGTCTGCCTCAGAACCGACCGACACAATCCCCGAGTGGGATACAGGCGTTCCCGAGTGGGATGCCGCAACTGGAACGGTGCATACCGAATGGGCAAAAATAACCGATCGCGTTTTGGATTACAGTTTTGGTGGTGGGATCATCCTGATCATGTGCCAGCCGGATGATATACGCGTCAGTCACGTTTGCAGCATCTGATGGCAGCGACTACCCAGGACCGGGATACCATGTTGGAGGACTGCTGTTCCTGTCCGATCAACGGGTGTGATATCCCGTGGGATTGCCTGGAGATCAAATGGACTAACTACGACCCCGGTCTGCATCCCGGGGGCGAAACACTCACCTATGTTCGCAAACCGACCGTGCAATGGATTCTTGAGATCCCTGGCGACCCGACAGATTGTATCTGGATTGATTACGATCCGGACGGGATATATATTTCCTCGCTGCTTGGGGTGAGTTGGATTTTTGACAATCTTACCGGGGATAGCTGGACCCATGACGGCATTGAAGATGATCCGTATTACGTGTTGGGCGATTACCTGCATGATGTTGATTTCACCGGGGATTATGATGTATCGGTTTCACTTGGACCTTGTGTCTACCCGCCGTTATAAAAAATGAGGACGTTTCAAATTGTTTTTGGCCTGGTTTATATCAGTATTGCCATGTTCCTGTTTTTCACTAACCTGAACGACTACTGTTATTCGGTTGCATTGTTTGCATCCATTTTCTGGTGTTCGTTATGGTTCCGCCTCTATGTTCGAGATCCTAAGAAATGACAACACTACAAACACTCATGGAAGAGTTCCGGCAATCCACATCCGGAATAGAATTGTTCGTAGCCTTGTTTTTCATGTCAGGGTTGGTGATGGGCTTTTTGATTGGGTTGATTCCATCATCCATCTCGGTAAAGAAAAAGATGGCTCGCCTGGACCGGATTTCAGAGCAGTTGGAGGGCCTCAATAAGGAGTGAGTGCCTTCACCCCTCCCATACTCAACCACCTTTGACCGTCCCGTTGTGATCCCTTAAAAGGAGATTATGCACCATGACTAAGATCATGGATAAATCTCCTGCTCAAACAACAACTAACGACAATGGCGGTGACTCACTCACTGCTGATCACTATGACCCGTCCTCTGTTTCCGGCCTGGAAATGGAGTCCAACAAATGGGAAGACCAGCGTGCTGGTTTGGAAATGATGCTCGACCAGGCATTGGCTAACGCTGATGCTTCTCCTGCCCCTGCTCCTGAACCGGATCCCGCTCCTGCCCCTGTTGAAGAAACGACGGTGACCGCTACCACTCCAGCCGAAGTCGCCCAGACGACGGCTGAAACTCAACCTCAACCGCAGGGAACATCCCCTGATGCTGAACCGGACGCTTATGAAAAAGCTATGGCAGAAAGCAACGGGATCGATCCTTACGCCTTCGACGACCGTTTTTCTAATACCTTTGGACCTCCAAAGAACATACCGCATCCGCTCGAAATCCTGCAGCAACAGCAACAACAGGCCCAACAACAGCAGCCAGAACCAGCACCGCAGGAGCAATCCGCGGCAGCAAACGAGGCAGCGACCGAAACGGCTGAAACCCCTGCTGAACCCGCACCTCCTGAAGAGGAGAGGGAACCAGGCAACAAGCGGTACCGGATTCGCCCGAACAACGAGGTCGATGCGAGAGCATTCGAACTTCGCTATGAAGAAGGCAATGAATTCAAACCCATGGAGGAACTTATCGCCATGGCTAAAGCAGAACTTGACCCGGACCAGGTGCAAACCGGGACGGACGGTGACGGCACGGCCCACGATGAATCAATCTCTATTCAGCCCTACCCCGACTTTGACGGCTTAAGTCCCGATCAGTTGGCATCCAAGGCTGACGAATTCCAACTCGAATCGGTTCGACTTCAAAATGAAGCCAACCGGATGACTCGGGATTTCGAGGATGAGGACGAGGTGGATGCGAAAATGAAAGCCGCTGAAGAAGCGTTGGAAAAATCCCTGTCTGCCCGCCGACAAATTGAAGTCGTACAGCAGCAGCAGATTGCTTTCAACACTGATGAGGCCAAAACATTCGAGCTCTATCCTGAACTGGATGATGACGGTAGTGAATTCCGGGCGCGATTCGATCGAGTCGCGCAAGGATTAGCCATGGCCAACGACCCGCTTTTGAACGACCCGCAGCGGTCGCAGAAAATAGCGGGAATGGTAGCCATGCAACTGGGTAATGAGCCAAGGACTGCGCCACCAACCAACCCAGCACCCGTTCAGCAGCAACAACCGGCCAGCCCGCTTAAACAGCCCGTGCCGGTGTCTCAACGACCATTGTCAACCATGCCCGGGCAACGGGCGGCAGCACCCGCACCCGCTCCTGGGGGAGCAGGCAACGGAGCTCAAACACCCTCAACTCCCAATATCGATTTAGCCAACCTTCCCGTAGACGAAGCCGAATGGGCACGTCTCAAAGAGTCGCTCGGTTACACCTCGTTTTAACCAACCGAACTTAGCCGGAAAACCTCGCACAACCTGATTTTAAGGGATCAACAGGGATCACACTATTAAACCCAAAAATTGATACTTAAAAACAACTAAATATTATGGCACTAAACAACCATATTGCCGTCACCGCAGACAGTCTCCGGACTAACGCGGCTGACTTTATGCCGATTATCTACCAGCATGACTGCGAGGTCGGCGAACAAAGCACGGACTTTTTCCGTCCGTTTGAGAAGACATCAGAGGAAGCCCTCATTTGGTGTAAGAAAGAACCAGGAGCCGGAAAGGGTTCCGAGGTCGTGTTTAAGACCACCGCTGGATTTTATTATGAACCAGTGATTGGCGACGAGAAATTCACCGACGCAGCGTATGAGCCGCTGAAAAATGGCACTTACAAACTGAAGGTCGATTTCTTCCGTCACGGTGCATCCTACACGCTTCGTTCCGAGGAGCAGTCCGCACTCTTGAATGAGTTCAAGGACAAGTTCCCACTCGAGCAGGGCAAATGGAATGGGCGCCTTAAGACAGACAACCTTTTCTTTACTTTCCGAGAGCTCACCCAGTCCAGTAACCAGCAATTCGCCGGTTCTGCCTCTTCGATTGACACCCTGAAGAAGACTGACACGATGAGCAACAATGTCATCACTGAGTTTGCTCAAAAACTCAAGACGATGAATGGAAAGCCGGCTCAAGTCGGGTATTACGACGATGGTCAACCCATCAAAAAATACTGCGTGGTTGCCACAACTGAAACCTTGAACTCGCTTGAGCGTGACCCGGATTACCTCCGCAACATGCGTGACGCTTCCGAGCGCAGCAAGAATGAGAACTACATCTTCAAAGGTGGGTACTCAAACGTGCGAGGAAATATAGTCAAGGAGTACACGCCAATCGACCACGATGGCCAAGGAGCCATTGGGTCGGTTTTGTCTCCAAAAGCTGAACTCGGTGTTGCACTCACTGACGCTGATGACGCTGACGAGATCAAAGGTGGTGGTTATGCTGATGCATCCACTAACACTCGCGCTAAATTCTTCAGGTATTTCCCGAACTATGCTTACCGTTTGAGTCCTGACGAAACGTTGGCTACTGATGGCGGAACGTACTACTACGTTGCTATTGTCAACCCTGGTCACGCTGCGACAGATCCCGGCAAGTTCGGTTTTTACAAATATACCAGTAATGACGGTACCACACTGACTATCGATAGCGCCCTCAAATCGGGACAGGATGTCGGTGGATTGACTTGGAATGCTGACAAGAACACCCGCACTCACCCCGAGGGCGCTGCAATCTACCTGGTTAACAAGGATTGTGTGCCTTACGGTTGGTCGATCATGATGGGTGCCGGCGCTGCGCTTCGCGGTTACGGTTCCTTCAAGCACAAGCGCATGGTTGACGAGCAGGAAGGCGGCTTCCAGCGTCAGGTTTACCTCGCTTCGATCTTCGGCCAGAAAGCCCGTGAAGATGCGAGAAACCGTAAACCGGGATTTATTTCCGTTTGTCACGCACTCAACATTCCAGGCTTGGATCTCGATCCTGAAATGGCCTAATGTTCCCCTGGTCTTGTAAGACCCTGTGACAAAAACTGATCGGCTCCCGCGCAAGTCGCGGGAGCTTTTCAGCCCGGAGATTTTCAATAAAAGAGTGGAAGTTTCCGGACTGAAAAAATCAAACCAATTACTACAACTACCTTATGAGTACTGAAAATGATGATGCTAACTTTTCCGACTGCGATTTCTATATCGCTTTCCCAGAGATGGGTAAATACGAACCCCCGGTAATCTGCCACCAATACATTCGCCAGGATAAAGGGCCGTTGAAAGGTCGTCATGTATTCCAGGAGCAGAGAGGCAAGAAGACCTTCACCAAAAGCGAAGCCAACAAGAAATGGGAGCGCCTGGTAGAGGAATTTCTGGATTTCCACCGCAAGGTGATCAGCTACCCAATGCCTCGAGTGGAAGTGGTCAAAAAAGAGGTTCAAAGCTCCGATATGCTGGCAGTAGAAAAAGAACTCCTGTCATTGAGCAATGCCACTGCCCCGGTAGAAACAACTGCCCCGGTAGTCCAGCCTGAACCTGAATTGGTTATTGTTGAGGAGCCGGTTGATGTAAAGGTTGTCGAAGCACCTGCCGAAGTGGAAACCACCGCTGAAGAACCTGCAGTTGAGGAACAGTCCGATCTGACTGAACTCTACGAGGTAGGCGACACGATCACCGTGAATGACAAAGATTTTGAAATCAAATCGTTGAACTCTGAAAAGCAATCGGCCAGGTGCTACCCGTTGACCAAATCCGGGAAGCGGCGATCCAAGCAGGGCAAAGAGATCGTGCGGACTATCGATTTAACCAGCATCTAAACCCAGTCAATTTCCACTCCATTAGAATTTCCTTTTCTCCCAAAGCATGAGCATTAAAGCCTTCCTCAAAGCACTGTTACGGAGGGTGAACGTAACCGGCGATCCGACCACCTACGATAGTTACTACTTTTCGGAAGTGACCGACGCCACCAATGCGGCGTTCCAGATCATGTGGACGGATATCCCGAGGGCTAACCGGTTGCATTACTCCCGGTCTACGATCTCCGTCTCGCTGCTGGACGGCACCAATAAATACACCCTACCCGACAACGTTCAAAGCGTTCTCGCTAATCCATTTATGGCCAGCGATAATGTACCGCTACAACCGGTAACCTACCTGTCAGACATCCACGGCTTTGACGCGTTGACGGCCAGCAGTAAGACAACCCTGTCCCGCCCTATCGTGTATTACGATGAGGCAGAGGGTATTGACGATGCAGCAGAAGCCACGCAAATCAATCTTTGGGTCGCCCCAACTCCAGATACCGATGAAACCCTAACAGTCAGGGTAGAGTTGGAGGCACCCAGGATTGAGGTTGATGCGTTTTGCGCGGATCCATCACCCGTATTACCTATTCCCCACAAATACGTGGAATCAACCTTGTTGCCAATCGCTGCCTATCAACTGGCTTTGTCCACCAATCGGATCAAACTCCTTGATGTGCAGATGATTCCGAAACTCCAGGAAGCGGCCAACAACGCTTTAAGAAGGGCTGGCGTTACTATACCCACCGTTGCAGCAGCCGCTAACTCAACCCGCCCAAGTGACTCATAATGGAGCAGCAAACCGTCAGGCAGATCGTCAACGAAGCCCGCAACCTGGTAAGGGCTGTCCATACGTTGACGCAACCCCTGGAATTGGTTGCTGCAACTGAGTGGCACACCCAGTTACGACACGCACGCACCGAGATGCAGGTTGTTATGGATATGCTCGCTCATTGCCAAACCCAGATCAGCGACCTTGATCACGCTGGTAAACCCTACATTAATTCCGACCGACATGACCACTAAAGAACTAGCTGACCGCCTGATGCGCCAAACCGATCCGGGCGATTTGTCGGCGCTAACCATGCGCCAGGGTAAAGAAGTGGCCGATGCCATATCTTTCGCTTTGATGGAGTTTTCCACGCTTTGCCCCGATCACATGACCCGGACCACTGCCAGCGTGACCCTGCCTGAGCCTAAAACGGTCACCATAGGGGTAACCAAGGGCAGCACAACGGTAACTGACTACACGTTTGCCTCTGATGAGATCGGTTGCACGATCAAGATTGACGGCCTGTTAAACGAAGTAGACACGACCGCAACGTTGATGGACGAATACCATGGCGAAACCGGAACCAAGACCGCCACGCTTTATTATGATGCGGTCAACATGGCTAACAACCGCAAGATTCGCCGGATCGCTAATGACCCATGGGTGTTCGATGGGTACCGTTGCACTCATCAATTGTACCGAGTTCCATCCGATCATGCGCCACTTGGCACCTATCATTCCACTTCGCAACGATGGACTTCCCGGGCATCGCACTGGTATGATGACTGGAACATTGGCGAACCTCGCCATTACTCGATCATGGAGACGGGCAATAGTTCGGGCAGCGAACAGTGGTTTATTCTCAAAGTTGGCCCCTCACCTGAATCAACCACTACACTTCGGTTTGACCTGGAACTGGAAAGCGATTTTATCTGTTGGACCCAGATTAATCATTTCCCGATCGACCTGCCCTACAGTGATCAGCAAATTCTTTCGGTTATCATGCCGTTTGCCGAAAAACGACTTCTAACCTCATCTCTGTTTGACTGGACCCGCCCGCAAGCCAAGGCAGTAGCCCAGCAACTTGAGCAAAACTACAGCCACGCCCGGGGCATTCTTGACCAGGAAGCGCCCGACCGAGGTAAACCCCAAACCAGTCGAGGAACCCCGTGGGGTTGGTAACCTTTTAATCCCCCTAAATAGATGATAATTTTTGAAGATGGCGATGACAACCGAGTCTCCGAGGCTATCGTGTTCTTAGTCAGGCAACTGGAAGCAGCCGGCGAAACATTGCTGACTGATGACAATCGGCAGATAGAACTGCCCACGGAAATCAATTTTGATATGGAGATCGCCTGGAACGGCGTCAATGATTTCATTATCACCAGTTCGGCATCGTCCACCAATCCACAGGTTATTGATACCATCGTCACCGAAACAACCGGGTCGGACACGGGAACGACAACTACTGTTCAGGGTGGCGGCAATCTTTCAACTACTACTTACGGCAGGGTTCCAGAATCCTCAATAAAATAACCATAATGGCTACTAGCGTAATAGAAACAATTGAGGTTGATGAAGGCAGAGGGCAAACCTCGACCACCACCAAGACCGAAACCCCCGGAGTGGTTCGAACTCAGACCAACACCAAACCCGAAATAACCGACTCCAATGAATCCCAGGAGCCGCTGAAGATACGGGTACAGTTTACTTTAAAAATCCACGACACCCACATATCGGTCGGTCCCCTGGGTTGTCCAACCCCCGAATAAAATGCCAGATTTAAATTTTCGATCACAACCCCTTGTTTCTTCCACATCGAACAACTCGGTCTATGCCATTGCGCCAGCGAGCGCAACTGACAATGCAGTGGCTTTGTTCAACGGCACGACCGGGAAGTTGCTAAAAACCAGTGACCTGACTTTTGACAATGTGCTAAAAACGCTGACATCCGCAACTGACGAACTTTACATCTATACGAATGCGGGAACGTCGGGATATGTCAAACTTGTCGCTGGATCAGCGGGGCTGTTCTCACCTGATGGAGACAACTCGATTGTTACCACTGACAGCGGTCTTACTATACTGGCGAGCGCATCGGAGCAGGTATCAATCAACAGTTCCGGGATTCGGATTGGTGGTACTGATGCTCGAGTCACGACAATACTGAATACCGCGGCAGGTGACAGTTCGGCAGAAACAGTACTGGTGACTGCCGGATGGGTGAAATCCTTTGCTGATGGTGGAGGAGCTTCGGAACTTAGCGGTCTCTACAAAGGGGTATGGGATGCCTCAGCGGGCACATTCCCCGGAGGAGGATCTGCTCAAATTGGTTGGTTTTATTACGTCAGTGTAGCCGGAACTGTTGATAGTGTCTCCTTCGCCATTGGAGATAAAATCGTCGCTATTGCAGACAACGCCTCCACAGCCACTTATGCGGCGAACTGGTCCAAGCATGACCAGACTGATGCCGTCGAGAGCGTCAACTCCCAGACCGGCGCAGTGGTCCTCGATGCGGATGACATTGATGATACTTCTACATCACACAAATATGTGACCGCGGCGGATGTTACTAATCTTGGCAATCTGTCGGGAACTAACACTGGAGACCAGACATCAATCGTCGGATTAACTGGAACCAAAGCGCAATTTAATACTGAGCTATCCGACGGGACCTTTTTGTTTTCCGGCGACGAAGGGTCTATTGATCATGATACGCTGCTTAATTTTGTTGCTAACGAACACATTGATTGGACAAGTGACCAAGGAGCGACAGATATACATTCCGGGAATATACCCGATCTGTCAGCGACTTATGCAACAGCGGCGCAGGGAACGCTAGCCGACTCAGCTATGCAACCCGGAGATGCTTTAGCAGACCTCGATACAACAGTTACCGGGGCGCAACTAAATACCC
>Ga0208645_1000173_pt1 | contig 89584 bp, 121 predicted proteins | sample VirMetDEL_Sep_01_FD_184519 | JGI IMG/M metagenome (GOLD analysis project Ga0208645, IMG submission 184519) | Aqueous microbial communities from the Delaware River and Bay under freshwater to marine salinity gradient to study organic matter... | ecosystem: Environmental > Aquatic > Marine >... | reverse complement strand
AGGGACTGACATGTATATTTCAAATAGAGGAAATAACAACAGTTTTGATAGCACTAATGTTTTTATTACGAAAATAGCAATAAGTTCTACCGGAAACGGTGCGAAAGTTGCCCAAAATGCCGCAGGTTTAGGGCTAAACAGTTGTGATGGATTTGGACTTAATGATGATGCCACCAAGATTATACTTGCTGATTTTCATGGGAATCAAGTAAGAAGTGGAACGATGGATAGTAATTTAGCCATAACTCTCAATGGCAGTGCTTTAAATGCGGGTGGTGGAGTAAGATTTGCTCGATGGAATAATGACGGTTCTAAGTATTATTTTGGATATGGTGTATCGGGTGGAAACAGTATAATTAAACAATATACTGCTGGAACTAACTACATAGTGGCTTCCGGTGATAGTGCTGGAACTTCTCAAACTCTATCAATAGGAGCGGCTAGTGATTTAGTCTTCAATAGTGATGGAAGTAAAATGTATATTCCTGACGCACTAACCGCCGAAGTTTTTGAATATGATTTGTCTACTCCTTACGATACTTCAACAGAAACATTAGTCACTACTTTAGACATAAGAAATTTCTTTACCAATAGTAGCAGTTCTACTAATACTCCTTGGAGGTCGGCAAGTAGTAGTAGTAGTACGCCTTGGATTTCAGGTTTGTCTTGGAATGACGATGGAAGCAAATTATATGTCATTAGTTTATGGGGGACTACAATACAATCTAAAGTTAGTGGAACGGTTAATCCTTCAACTGTCACAGGAGAAGGCGGAACTAGAACAAATACTATGCCAATAATTGAGTTTAGAGTACAATGAGATTTAAAGAAACTATAGTAAAAGTTTTGCTTTTTATAATAGCACTATCTTATTTCTTTTTTCTTTGGATAGGGCCTACACTAGTAGGTAATCGCTATTCTTAAAAAAATAGTATTTTTTCCAAATCGTTTTCGGATACCAGAAAAATTCATAAAAAAAATGACCACTCGATTCGCCCAAAATAGAGCGAGCCGAGTGGCCAAATTATTTCCAAATGTAGCCGCATGAGCGACATTCCCACAACTTTACCTTCTTGTCCGAGCCTAGATAGAAACCCTGTAGCCTAAGTGCAATAGTGGATTCACCACATTTAGAACACTTCTGCTTTAGCGTCATTTCTTTTCTTCTACACTGTCTTTCATCAGCCGTTGCATGTATTCCTCAACGCTTTGTTCTGTTAAGTTCGAGCCACCAAAAGCGGCAAAGAACAACAGAATTACAACGATAAGGAAGGCAAACAAACCAATCCATTCCCATGTATCCATCACCAATCAACCTCCATATCTAAAAATTCTTCTTTCTCTATTGAGAACGCTTTGACTAAGCCATTCTCTTGACCATACTTCCAAAGGTCATATACGATTTGAGTATCTTTCATACAGTACTCTACAACCTCTTCATATCTACCCATCTTCCAAAGTTTAGGTGCTTCTGCACTCTCCATCAACTTATCTTGTTTTAGAGTATTTTCCGCCAAGTTCTGTAACTTGAATCTCTCTCCAAAACTGCTAGTCAAGTATCGGCTGGTATCAATATACTGCTTATTATCCAAATACTTTCTAACACAGTATATGTCCAAAGAGTTCTTCAAAATAGGCAAATCGAAAGCCCCAATATTATGACCCAACAAACGACCACCTTTTTCTAAATGGCTTTCTAAGTCATACTTTAACTCGGACATATCCTTCACGCTAAATCCAGACTTAGTTAGTGTGTCTACGCTCTCTCCTACTTCTTCTTTAGAGAGATAGACTGTACCATTTGACCCGTCCCAAGTCGCTACAGTAGACACTTGGAACATGTGAGTATTACCAAACCCACCTATCTCATGGGACATATTCTTAGTTTCTATGTCCAACGCTAGCACACTAGACATGGAATCACTTACCGCCATCAGTAGCCCAAAGTTTGTTGATTTTTTCCGTAGTAGGGTCAGCCTTAGTTTCTTCTTCACCAATGCTTCTCTTTAGGAAAGCAACAATGTTCATATTCCCTACAGTAATCATTGTAGAGCATTCCCATCCTTCTTCGCCGTATGTGTTCAACGCTTCAATAATAACTTTCGGTCCCTTTGTCACATCGAAAACGATGAATGTATTTTCGTATTTTTTCATTTTCTTTCACCTTCTTTTTTTAATCTAACGAATACTGCTCGGTTGTCTTTTGTTTCCTCAAAATATCCTTCGACTTTATCCCAATGATTGTACCCTGTTGCTGGACTTACATTTTTTGTAGTTCGGTAGTTCTCCATCATAGATTTCTTTGGAACCCAACCGTCTACATCATTGATTCTACGAACTTGAGTTTTCTTCAAATTTTCATAGACTTCTAAATATCCCGCTCCAATCGTTTTTGCCATACCGGACTTAGTGACCCGTAGGCTTTGAGCAAACCACGAAATCAATGATTTATAGCAGTTGCGGATAATAAAAGCAGATTGATTAACATTTCTAGCAGTGACTATAAACTGTTTCTTAGGGTCTTTTATGTCCTTAGCCTCCACTACAGAACATAGGTAGGCAATCCTACCCATCATTATGTTCATCCTTGTTAAGAAGGTTCTAGCGGCCTCTCTAGTCAACCCTTCTTCTGCCTTTACCATTCTTCTCAAGTCGTGCATTCTTAGCCGCATAGCATCTCTAAAGTCTGCTCCTCTTCTAATTACCTTAGTAGGGTTGGGGGCTTCTATTTCATTCCCTTGTTCGTCGTACTTAGCAGTTGAGAGATAACGGGCTTGAGTTAATTTGTAAATCTCGAATAGTTCTTCTGTGTATTTCTCAATAGGAAGGTTCACATCTTCAAATGTTCCGAAGTTATCAACAATCATCTCATCAATTTCATCCTTAATATATTCGGGTACTTTCCAAATATAGACCGTCGCTCTTTGGAATAGTCCGGTTTCTGTAATTGCTTTATCTAGTTCATCGGGTGGGAAAGTAGTTGCCATAATAGAACGCTCGGAATGGCATTCTACTACTGGACCTTCCTTCAACTTCTTAGTAATTACTTGAGAGGAGCCACCAATAGAATTCATTAGAGTGTTCAAATAAGTGACAATTGAATTCTTGTGTTGTGTCTTACTGAAAACTCCGGAATTAGTGAACTCATCCCATCGGGCTAAACCGTGTCCATCTAAAGAACCCTTGACAGGTTCCCATACTTCATCTCCAACTTCAACATCTACATTTTCTTCTGCAAAGGTTTCGTTAGCAATTACTATTTTTTGGTATCCAATCAAAGCCGCATCAGTGTACTCAACAACTTCAAAGTTATCAAATTGCTCTAGTTTATCGTGCGGTCCTATGTACTTGTGTTCCCTGTAATTATGATGTGCGTTAATCTTATCCCATAGCCCCTTTGAAACAGGAATTACAAAATTCATCAATTCACTCTTTCCCGTACCGGAGGTTTGAATCCAAATGAAATGTACTCTAGAATCTATGATAGAGGATTTAATTGGTATCCTAACAAAGCCTTTGCACATTTGCCCGACTAGAACTAAGGCAGTCATGGCCGCAGGTATTTCATTGTAGTGAGAAACATTGGTTGCTTCTTTTACCCATCCTTCTAAGAATTTAGGTAATTTAGTATCTCCTATAATTCTATCCGGCTGTTCTCTCGCTTCTTCCGTAGGAAGGGCGTGTAATTCTTCGTCTTCGTATTCGGGTGTTGTCACCCAATCTTCATCATTCATATTGTCACCTTATCTTCTGTGTTTAGGACTTCAAGTACTCTTTCAGCAAGGGTAGTCCCAAATCCCTCTACTGCTTTTATCTCGGATAGTTTGGCATAGGAAATTTCAACAACAGAGCCAAATTTCTTCAAAAGGGCTTTGGCTTTCTTGACTGAAATTCCTTTAATCGAAGTCAGTACATCGACTCTCATATCATCAGTTGCTATCCTTTTTATCAACTGAGGATTCAACGAGGGTCTTTCTATTGGCTTCATTTTACAAATAGTTGTGATTATCAAAGATGCTTCTATTTCACTAGGAACCCAAAAGGCTCTTGTGTCTGTATCTAAGGTAATCCTACCTATTGCTCCTAAGAATCGCCTTCTTAGATTGTGTTTGCTGAATACAAAATTAGTATTCTTAGAGTTATCTATTAGGGATTGAATATCTTTTTCTAAATCACCATAAATAATTACTATGTTATGTTTGTAATGGCGGTCCATATTATCTATTTGAGTCCAAATTCTTTTGTTTAGAATAGACTGAATAAAGTCTAGACAAGATTTTGCTTCAAAACAAACATCGTCAAATACATAGTCCCCTACTTCTATCCACTTTTTCTCATTTGATATTCCTAGGGCCTCGGCTTTCTTGATAACTAAATCGACTAATTTAGAACCCTTTCTTTCCCTACTATCAATTGTCAACATCATTCCAACTCCAACTTTTGTTGCTTAGAGTCTTCGTTTATAGATGTGGTGAGAACTTTAGTTTCTTTATCCGAGTATCCCCAAACATAGTCTATGAAATCAAAGAGCAACCAATCCGGCCACTCTTTGGGATATTCATTTCCTTCATCATTCCACTTCTTAGGAGAGAACTCAAAAGACCCCATCATCCTACTTTTAAATCTCCAAAAGACTTGTCTTCCTTCCATTCTAACTTCCCATCTCCAAGCAGATAAAATAAGTGGAGCAGGTTCTTCCTGTTCTCCTTCATCGTAATAAGCAGGGCCATATATCATTTGATTCCATTTTACATCATCGTATTTCATTTCTTTTCCTCCAAATAGTCGGGGTATCTCCAACATTTACCAGCACAATACCCTTCGGGTATTAACTTGGTTTTACAGTTGGGAGTATTGTAATTACCATATACGGTAAATTTTGCATGTTTTCTTGTTGTCGCCTTATCCCAATCAAGCCAAACTTCATCGGAACTAGTAGCAATCTTTTCTATCTCATCTACAATAGTATTGAGTATTGATTCTTTTTGTTTTTGGTCTTTCAAATCTTGTCTTCCTGTTAGTAAATCTCGGAACCAAGATACCAAATAAACTCTAGCCATGTGCGAAGGGTTCTCAACCATTATGGCATTGTAAATGCAGGGGAGAACAGGGAGCGAACCCTCAACGACTACAGGCTCAATTTCCCCTTCGACTTCATCAATGGGGGGTGCGGAAGGCCATACTGCTAACTTGCTACCGGAGAACTTCATAGGGACAAGACGAGGGGCCATAGCCAAATCTAGTATGTGGTCGATTCCCTTCTCTATATCTTCTTCAAAAATTGGAATGCAATAGTAGGGTATGCCGTGTCCATTGTCGCTGGCTAGATTTACAGTATTTGGTACTCTTCTTAGTCTAGTAGTTTGACCTACTCTTTCATCTAAGGTTAGTGAATAAGGTTTTTGTTTTTGTAAGTAATCTCTTACTTCTCTAAAATAAAACTGTAGGTTTCTTGGTTCATCGGTCACTTCTCCAAAGACAAACAAGTGGAACCCTCTTCCGGAAAAGAAGATAGTGTGTTTGGTGTCGCCAATGTACCTCAAAGTATCTTTTAAATCTGCATAAGCATACCAAATACCATCTTCTCCATGAGCATCAAAGTCAAAGAATACTCTATCTAAGATAACAGAAGATTCCACCTTTGCTGTTTCTGCGAACTTAGCAAAGTCGTAGACTGTAGTGTAGACATTGGTTCTATTATTGTGACTTCTCACAAATTCAATGTAGTCACTCTTCTTCTGTACTACTCTTCTCTTCATCTGTGGGGCGTTCTTGATGTGACTTCCCGCCCACACTTCTCTCGGATATTTCATTTTTATTTCCTCCAAAATCAATCTTTGCTGTTTCTAGCATTTTAGTAAAAACTTCTGCAATCATTCCAGTCAATTCTATTTTAACTGCTTTCTTCATACTCTCTTCATAGGTTTTAGAAGGATAAACTTCCGCATCTCTAACTAAAGAAAACCTTTCCATTAAATTCATTTCATGGTAAATTTCGTCACCTAGTGCAGAAATAGTACTTCTTAAATTAGAGAGTTCCGAGAACGACCAATCTCTATTTCTAACAATAATTTCTATATCTTCTTCATTCATCTAATCTCTCCAAACGGTTTAGTAATGGCATTGCGTATTGCGTATATCCTAACGAATGCAAAATAGTAATTGCATCTAAAGCAACCTTCTTCACATTATCGTTCATCATAGCCACCCACTATCTTGTGCCGCATCACAAAGACCAAAGAAGGAACAGTGTGTGCAAGTCTTGTAGTAAAACTTAGTCTCAAATATTTTTTGCTCGTAAGCGTGAATCAACTTAGCAATGTTTTTCATAACTCCATTTACATTATTCACACGGTATCTACTAGTAGCGTCTTCGCAATGGAAATGATTGGAGATTGGATAATACCAAGCCCAATGACTAACGGGAATGTTAGGTTCTAATCCAGCATTTTTCAAAACCAAGTCACTAGAGTTTTCAATTAGAATCTTGTAGAATGCCATTTCCTTTCTCATAGAGGTCGCTTTGTAATCCTTCCAAGGTCCGGTCTTGAATTCCATAGGAATGTAGCCGCCGTCTTCCAAAAATATCCTATCAATAATACCTTGTAGATGGACAACATAATCTCTACTAAGTAGGTAGTCGGGGTTTTGGTCTGCACGAATTACAATCTCACAATCGAATTTACCTTCATTACAAGCAGGTAAAAATTCGTTTAGTTTTTCGTCACTTCTAGCATCTACAAATCGCTGTGCTTCAAATGCAATAATAGTTTGGTAGTCGTCAAAGTAATCATCTACAGGGAAGAGAGTAGCGCAGTAGTCTAGCACTTCACTATGGGACATATCTTCTGCCTTCTTAATGTCGAAGTCGTTAAAGAAGTCCTCTCTAGCATTGTGCATGACAGTACCCTTTCTCATTGCTTCTGTTTGGTCTTGAGGTAGCCTCTTGACATAACTGAATTCGTACTTCTTTGGACACCAATCGAATGTTCCAAGAGAAGACTTACTTATCTTCAAGATAGGTTCGGTTGGGTCGTCGGAGTTTTCCGGCAAAAACTGATAAGTGTATTCTGCCATCGCTTCTATTTCTATTTCGTATTCTGTTTTTTCGGTCATAATTACCACCACTCGTCAAAGTTTCTATGCTGTACTTTTATTTGTTTAGTATTCCAACCCATAGCATCGAAAATGGGCTGGACTTTACTCACTACTTGTTCGGCGTAGTGGGGCCAATCGGGTTCAAAACCCTCTATCTCGGAAAAAGTATTTCCGGAAACATAAGTTGCTTCCTTACGAACCCCGCTTAGTGGGTCAGTAAAGAAACCGCTTGGTCTTATTCTTAGGAAGACATAAGAATCTTCAAAGGTAATATTTCTTTCTTGCATAGAGTACAACACTCCTACAATTCCTTCGCTAATTGTTGGTTTCTTTCCCTTAGTTGTTAAGAAAGTAGATGGGTGCTTGGCACACTTGCTACAATAGAACTCACCATCAGTCCAAGAAATTTCCCTAATGTCGTACTTCTTATTACAGGTACACTTGACTAGAAATCTCTCTTTCTTTAGTCTAGTTCTTTTTGCCACTTCTTGGTAATCAAGTTCACCATTCAGTACTTTCATGTAGACAGACTTAGCATAATCGACTATTTCTTTTTCCGATTTACCGGAAACCCACATATTGAGTGCCACTGTTTGAACTTCCTTTGCCATTGTTGTTTCGGAAATTCTCTTAGAAGTAAATCCTGTTAGGGTAAATTTAGGCTCATCTAACCAAACTCCATCTTCCCAAGAAATCAATCCAGCGTTTCTATTCTTTGTAATTCCTACACCCAACGATTCAAAGTATTTTTCAAACTCTAGAATAACAGGGTGTTCTTCTAGTCCTAGTAAATTAGGAAAGATAGTTCTAACTTCTTCATTTATTTTTTCAAGAGATGAAAAGGCCGACTCTATAGAATCTACCTTGACATAGATTGAGTCTGTGTGTCCATAAACTACTTCCATATCATTCACCTCCAAAAGCATCTTCCCAACTAAAATCTGCATTGTTTTCTTTGGAAGTTTTCATGGCCCATTTAACATCACAATAGCACTTATCAAAAAACCAAATGAGAGTCACTAGCCAAATGAACATTAATGCAAATACTAGAAGAGTTAGCATCAAAGTACCACCACCAATAAGGTGACGATAGTAGCAATGTTGACAATATTAACCATCATCAAAATCTTATTGCTTCTCTTGACATTGGCCAATAGTTCGCTGAGTGTTCCGTTTGTTGTTTTTTGTACTTCTATCAATTCATCTAAATTAAACATTTTTCATTCCTCTTTTATTTTTATCTACTACAGTTGCCCTATAGTATTTAACATAACATGAAAAGCAATAGTTCTTGGAAGGGTGAATCACCCTAACAAGCCTATGACACCTAACACATCTACTCATATTATCACCTTTGATATTTCTAGGGCGAAAGTTTTTACTATTTTAATCATTCTTCTTCACCTGTTATTTCCTTGATGATTCGTTCTGCTTCACATAACTTGCAGTGATGCTTGCTTTCAAATTCGGGCCTGTGTATCATTGGTTTTATGCAATTCATCCTTCCATCTCCCTTGCTGTAAATGCGGCCTTACGAATAGCCTCTCTTGCACTAGCAGTAATACTAGCGGCTAGGTCTACATTCGCCCAACCGAATCCCTTGAAGGCAAGGATACCATAGAAGGAAGCCATCAAACGCTTTACAGCCATTTGGTTGTTGTTCCACTTAACGACAGCCTCCTTATCTCCAGCCTTCCTAGACTCCTTCATGTACTTCTTGTACTCGCCTCTCAACTCTTTCAAGTCGATAAGAGAGCGAGGCAATAATCCCAATTTGTCAGTCTTGAAATAGCGCATATCTTTCTCGTAGTCTTCTGCTACAGGTTGTAGATTCTGTGGAGTATTCAAGTCAGCACTGAATAGTGTTGGTTCTTCTGTAAGAGTTTCAAACGAGATATTCCTAGCAATAATCATACTAGGATAAAGACCAGCAAAATCAAAGGCGGCTACATTGTAGTGCAATCCGTTAGTACCTTCGTCAGTAGGATTGTAAATCATAGCACCCGAATAAGATAGGCTCGCTCCACACTTCTTACACTCTCTTAGTGTCTTCTCGTTTGGGTTCTTATGGCTACACTTATCGCAGACCTTGAACTTGGGCTTCTCTCCAGTTGGGGCTTTCCACCAAGCATTTCGCATAAAGTAGATTGAACCCATGTTAGAAGCAAAGAAGCAAGCATCGAAAGGAGCAATTAGTAATCGCTGTAAAGAAAGAATGGCTTCACTACAGAAGTTAGTTTCATCAATCTTTACTAGTAGTTCTACATCTATCAAAGCATACTTCAAGTACGCCTCAGTATCTTCTAACCAACCTCTACGATAGAACTCGTTAGCGTCTTCAAATTTGGTTTCCTTAGATTTACCTTCACCAAATAGAGCAGTAGAAACATACTCTAGAGATAGACTAGGTAGTGTGCCTTTCTGTGCATCATTCCATTGTCTTTCAAAGGCCATGTCCAAGTTTAGCGTAATTCTACCTCGGATAGGTTGAGCAGTAGCATGATAGCCATTCTCTTCTTTCGTAAATCTTACCTTACCATCTTTGACCTTTATTCCATCAACAACTCCCAAAGGAGAAATAATACTAGGGTCAATATCGTAGAAGGCGCATCTAGAAAATAACTTAGGAAGGTCAGCCCAATTACCAAACCACGCAATTAACATGTCGGGGTCTTTGTCTACCATAGTCGCTAAGAAATGTTCTATCATATCTTTTTCATTCCTAAAAAAGTACTGATGTGCTGAATCACATATCATATTATCTTCGGGAAACCACGCCCATTGGATATAATCTCTATCGTAATTATCATACATTACAATAGTAGTAATCTCATCATGGTGTTCTCCGCCTTGTTGCCATTCCATATCCCAATACCACTTACGCATATCGTACTCTTTGATTTCTTCTAATCGGTCTACACAATATCTGTAGGTGTAAGGTACATCAGCCTCGTAAGTTCTAGAAAAAGTATTCTTCAAATTCCTCAAGTCTTCCGGCATTTCTGCATAGACTTTCTTCAATCGAGTACCTTCAAGATTAACCCAATCGCCTCTCTCGTATTCTATTTCCCTAGTAATGTACTTACTAGGCTGGTAAGTAGGTGGTTCCTTACTAGTCTCTTCCACAAAAAAGTATGGACGAAACGGAATAGTAGAACTGTGCTTAGTACCATTTTCTCTCCACGATAAATAAATATTTGAATTGTTATGTGAGATTATCATTTAATCACTCTTCTAGTCTTGGTGTTTTAATCAATAGTCGGTCTTCTCCCACCAAAAGAAGTGGGAAGGCATCTTTCAAATAGAACTCAATAGTTCCGCTTTTGAAGAATTTATGGATAGGTCCACTGAAAAGAACAGTAGCAGACTGTCCTGTTGAGTGTAGTAGTTCTTCTGTGGTTAATTCATGTGAGTAAGACTTTCGGCCTCTATCAGTAGATGAAAAACGAACAGAAGGAGATTCTAATGTAGGTGTATCGGAAACAGCCATGAAGTCTATTTCATAAATTCCCGTACCTACCAATTCACAAAAGTCCATTGTCCTAGTGAACACTTTAGAGTCCATAGAAATGTGACCCTCATATTGTGTAGTGTTAAAGTATGGCATTCCTTCTTCTACGATTAGGCGATTCATTGCAGAAACCCTATGAATTACATCTAAACTAGGATGAGCCTGTACTGTATTTAGAGTAAATTGGTTAGAACTAGTGTCTGTAATTGTTAGTCTAGTACCACCTTCAATAGTAATCTGCCCTTTGAATTTCTTCAAGATTGGAATTATCTCTGATATTCTTAGCGTTGCATTAACGCCCAAATCTTTAGTTTGTGTCCAAACTGTGTTTGCATCTTCTTGAGAAACCTCAACTAGAGGAATAGAAACTCTAAGGATGAAACCAGCATCAGCATTCCAAACTTCTAACGAATCATTTAGTTGTACTAAGAAAGTAAAGTCACCAATGCTATCGCCCTTAAGGCCACTAGCAACAGAGTACTTACCAGCACCCTTTACACTTGTAATTGCATCTAGAAGTTCTTTTGATTCAACTCTAAGTTGCATCAAATATCACCACTCTTAACGCAGTCCAATCCCTTCCATGTCACTTCACCCTCTCGGCTAACAGTTAAGACATTGAATCTCTTATTCAAAAGACTAGGGAAGTACTTACTGCTCTTAACATAGGCTTCGTATTCCATACCTTTGACAGTACTTCTTTGGGTAGTTCGTATTACACTCCAAAGATGAGAGTCCCACTTATTCCAAATTGGTTGGGGGTCTTCATCTCTAAAGGGAGGCTTAGTGTGAGTGATGTAAATTTGGTCACAGTCAATCGCTTTCGCTTCCTTTAGAACTTGCCTAAATGGATTGTTTCTTTGCCACCAATCTTGTTGCTTTGCTGTCTTCATTGGTCGCATTCTTGCGTTCTCCATTCCAGTCATGTAAAGAGTACAGTACTCAAGCCATGTATCAATTCCATCCCAAACAAAGAGAATCTCTTCTGTCTTAGCCGCTTCTCTTGCTAGAGCAATGAAAGACCTAATGTTTCCTTGTGTTTGGTAAGGTAGTAGTTCTCCATCTTCTCCGTATTCTGCTGGATTGTAGATAGTAATTCTATCAGTAGAATCATGGTTTGCTTTCCATGTAGGTACTCCACCATCATCTACATCTAAGTAGAAAGTTCGCTTATCAGTATCCATTGCTATTCCGCTCTTGCCGGTCTTAGCATCGCCTTCTATTCCTAGTCGCATTCTCCTAGGAGCATCCTTGGCCATCTTAGTCTGCGCTAGAATCTTAGCCCTCATGCTATCAATGTCAATCTCCGTTTGTTCTTCTTTTCTTTTTTGCATTTTTATTCACCTTTCAAATAAGATAATTGATTATAAGGCCAATTACCAAAACGCCTATTGTTATGCCAAACTTCTTTAGATTCTTCATTGGGTCTAAATCTAACATCGTTCCTGTGACTAAATTATCCATAAGGAAACTTTGGTCGTCAATTGTAAAACTATTCCATTCTAAAACACTATCTACAGTAGGTAGGCAAAAATGATACCAATATCCATCAGTCACGATAAACCTGTACTCATTTACATTAGGGACTTCCGCTAAAAAATCTTCAACTTGTTCAATTCCCTTATGCGTTTGATTTGGTGCTTCTGCTTCAACCAACCACTTAACAGGAGATTTATGCCCCTTGAACGAAACTGTCAATAGATAATCTAGATATTTGTTTCTATTATCTACTGTTTTAAAGTGAGGTTCTCTGCTAAAGTTAGTTTTACAAGATTCGCTTTTAGCCCTAGTAGAAAGAGTTTCAAACATAGGCTCAACTAAGTTTTCTTGAATAGCAGTTTCGGGTTTAGTTTGAACTAGGAAATGCTGACTTCTCATAAAACCATTATTCATTAGCAATACTTTGCCTTCTTCTGTTAATTTATTCATAAACCCCGAAAGTTTTTTAGAATTACTATAGTAGAATCTCTTTGCTTGTTTTCTCCTAGCCTTTCTTTCTTCCTTAATCACACTTTTCTTTTTGTCTTCACAGGTTCTAGCAGTGTGTCCTATAACACCACAAAACCCACATTTCATATTCTTTACTGTTTTCATATCTATTCACCTTTTGTTCTTGTCCATTCTTGGACTAGTTCTTCCACTTCTTCTTCTGTATCTAATTGTAGTCTTGTTTCCTTATCTCCGATATGGAGTTTAACGAAATAACTGCCATTCTCATAGTTTTCCTTCCATGTAATAAACTGAATATCAGTTAGGCACACAGTCCAAGTATTAGCCTTGGTAAGGAAGCCGTCTTCAAAAGTAATAGTATCACTCATTAGCATCAACCCATTTGATATAGTTTGTCGTTAGTTTGATAAATTCTTCTTCGCTCATATGCTGTTGAATAAGGTTAGCATTGGAGTAAATTTTAACAGAGTAGAATATTTCGCCATTGTCTATTCTATCTGCTTTCCAAGACATATGAGCAATATTTCTATATGAAATAATAGCCCTATGTGTTTTAATCATCGTTTTAGTTATCGTTAGTTTATTCATAGTTTTCACCGAGTTAGTGGGCTTTGCACCCACTTGAGCAACATTATATGGTAACTTGCTTGCACACGCACATTAGAGTTAATCAGCCGACTCAAAACCAATCAAGGTTTTCTTCTTCGTCGTCAGCAATCTCAACGACTTGACCCTTTCTTTCAGTCACTAAAAGGCCGGACAGGTTGATTGTAGATGGCTCCATACCATCATCACCCTCTCGCATAGAAGTACGACCAACAACAACCACTTCGGAACCAATACCAAAGTCAACTTCGATATGTTGTGGAACCCAACAAGTAGTCATGCCGTCAGTATCGTAGTCAAAGTCTGCATTAAGGTCAGTAATGTTCAAGATTCTATTTCCATTGGAAGTAGGAGTCATGTTCATATTACAAACTGTACCCATAGTAATCACAAATCGTTCAACTGCTGGTAGGTCACGCTGTTCCATGTGTCTATCATCAAGAAGAGATAGTGATACTACCTTGTCTGCTAGAATACTGCTGGCCAAGTTGTAAGGGGTCATTGGTGTGTCCCGATGAGTATCTCCTTCGGGGTCTAGTTCTGCGTTGTATTCCCAACCCTCTAGAGTCTTCTTAGTGTAGCCGTAAATGTAGCCTTCTCTATTACTATCCTTAATGACCGGCATGTGGATAAATTCAAAGGTTCTTGGTAAGAAGTCAACGCCGTTTTGGTTCTTGTAAGAGAAGTGGTACATTTGGTAGTCGGCATCATCGCCAACCTTACCAACGAATACTCCGCTTCGGCGCATTAGTTCCTTAGCCAATGGCTTACCGTAGTTCTTATTCTCTCCTCCGTTAGTGTATCGCTTTGTCACATCTAGAGGAATAACAATAGTGCCGTCTTCCAATGTTTCTGCTCCGTCTGCTAGAACACTTAGGGTTCTCGTTTGTTCTTCACCATCAAATACACGACTAACTGTGTAGTGTCCGTCTTCTGTTTCTTCAACTGTAGCAACAAAGCCTTCTTGGTAAGCCTTGTAAGCATCACGCTTCCATTCTTCAATCGCTCGTCGTCGGTTGTAAGCCATCATATCTCTTGGTTCCTCTAGAGAAACAAAGAAACCAAAGGCACTGTCACCAAAGGATTTACGCTCCGTATTGTTCGTTCGCTTTTTCATGCTAAGTTGTTGACTAGCGTAGGCTCGCCATAGACCCTTTGCTAGGGTCGAGTCGGTTCCAACACCATTCGTCTTGCATATCTCTTCAAATTTCAGTTGTGCATCTTCTTCCGAGATGCCTAACTTCTCTGCCGCTTTATTTATTTCGTTTTGCATTTTTTTTACCTCCTATTGTAGGTTTCCCACCATCCATGATACGAGTAATTTAGGGGTCATGTTGTGGGAACGCCATTCTCCTTCACCAATTACTCGTAGGAATTTCAGTTTTTTGTTGCTATCCATTTCCGAAGAAACGATATAATCGTGCAACCCTATGCAAATCTCCTTAGTGGAGATTCCTTCATAGATTAGATTGTGTAGATTTTTCAGTGCTTCGTTTGGATTGTTATTCAATATGTTCATTGTAATCTGTTCGTACTTTTTGAGTCCTTTTTCGATTTGAGTCGTCAGTCGTATGCCGGATGCGACGGATGCTTGCAGTTCGGTAAGTGTCCTTCTCATATCACCGTTGAAGGCATATATAAACGACCTAATTTCTTCGGGGACCGGATACTTTTCTGCCCCTAGGATTTTGACAATTGCTTCTTCAATTACTTCAAAGGTGAGATTTTTGAAGAAGTAATTAGCACAACGAGATTGTAGAGCATAGATAATTTTGTTTCGATTATTACAGGTAATGATGAATCTTATGTTTGATTCATAACGCTCCATCAATCTCTTAAGTGCGTTTTGTGCATCATTAGTCATACCATCCATCTCATCTAGTAAGACTATTCTAAAGGGTACATCTCCAATAGAAGACTCCTGTGCAATGTTTTTGATTTTAGTCCTAACTGTTTCTAGCCTTCTATCATCGGAAGCGTTTATCTCAAAGAAATTTGAGAGCGCATCCTTTCCTAGAATAGCATTTGCTAGGGCAACTGCGGCTCCTGTTTTACCAGTTCCCGAATTACCATAAAGCAAAAGGTTAGGGCATTCTTTATTCAAAACCCAATGTTCAGCATCCATAACAAAATGTTCTTGACCTAGTACATCGGATAATTTACTTGGTCTGTACTTTTCAGTCCATAGCATACGCTACACCTCGCAATCCCCAAACTGTAGTTTTAGTTTCACCATCGAAACCTAACTTGTTAAATTGTTTTCTTTTCATAATTTGACTCACAACCCTTTTGTTCTGTTGCCAAAAAGTAGTTTCCGATTCGTATTGATAAATAGTACCTATGTCACTCTTAACAACTTGAGTTGTTTTCAAGGTAGATAAATGGTCTACGATTTGTTTTGTGTTCAATGGCCTTCCTTCGTTTTCTAATAGTTTAATTATTTTATTTTGTAGTCTTTTGTGTTTCATTTGTATTCCTCCTTTACTTCCCAAATATCTAAAGCGGCTTTTTTATTGTGTCCAACCTTTACGAAGTATTTTCTTCGCATTAGGTTTCCAATAACATTTATACTTTGAATGTAGAAATGGTTAGACTTAGAGCCGGTCCTATTATTCTTAAAATTATTACAATAGTCGTGTATTTCTCTAGTATCTTTAGGGCCGCTCTCTATCAAATATTTTCTTATTCTCTCTGTTAATCTTTTGTGTTTCAATTCATATTCCTCCAACCTTCTTCGATTGAAATTAAACTAGCATATCTAGGTAATATCTTACTGAGTTCGGACATAGTAATGCCCCACTTGAGTTTAGAATTAAGATGATTGTAAATCTCATCTGTTGTCTTAGGGCCACTCTTCAAGTATTTTTTCAAGTGCCTAATGGCTACAACATTTGCCATTAGAATTCCCCCAAAGCCATTGGCTTTACTGTTTTCTTTTTTGTCTTTCTTTTCTTTTTCTCACCAAGACCTAGTATTCTGCATTCTGCATTATTCAACTTGGTCTTAGCGAACTTGGCAAAGTCTTCATCTTTGAGCAACTGCCTAAGTAAGCGTTCATCTCCACCTTTCAATCCTAATCTTCTACAGAAACTAGGTACTTTGGAGTAGGCTCTACGCTGTGGCATTCGAGGTCTAGTGAATGATTTACCACTATGAGAGTAGGCTAACATCTCTTGAAAATAAGCGAGTGACCATCTTCTCTTCACAATAGTATCTATGAAGAGTAGTCGATTAGGATGAATGTTTTCAGCCAGCCAACTTATGAATTGAACATCGGAAGGTTTGTTGAATTTGATTAGTTCTAATACTTTCTCTCTATCGCTTTCTCTTAGATAGTCCAATACTAAAGAGAATACATCTCGTTCTAAATTATTAGGTTCTTGACTTCTAGGAGCGAGTTCTGCAAATTGCTCTTGTCTGTAATTTATATTACCCGCTCTTTTTATCTTAACCATATTTTTAATTTCATTAGGTATTGATTTTTGATTTATACTTGTTAGTATGATAGTACCTCGGTACTTTCTCAAGACATTTAGAATTTCATCAGTCTTTGGTTTGTAATGAACATCTTCAATTATAATTCCTAGTTCTAATGGAAAGGAAAGTACATCTCGTATTTTCATTTCATCAGCATACAACACCATAGCATTAGGCAACATTTCCTTTGCCTGTGTGCTTTTTCCTGTTCCTGTCTTCCCGACAATTATTATCGGTTTCTTCTTTTCAATCGTAGTCAGTGCCATCTATAATTCCTCTAATTTTCATTATGTTTTCTATCCCATTTAGCGTTAGGTGTTCCTTTCTAACTAGCATTTGAACAACATCATTGTGTTCTTGAATATGATTTTGTAGTTGTAATAGGTGTTCGGGAATAAGAGCCATCGTCTTTGCATTGTTTTCAATGCCCCTAATTACCAATATTGGTTTTGGTCTTTTTTTGTTTTCGACTTCTTTTACAGAATTGACTATTCCGTAGAGAGAAAGAGTTCTATTGATTTGATGAAGAAGAGGCAAATTACCTCTTATTATTATGAGAGGTCTAACACTATAGCCTAGTCTAGAATTTGGACTTCTAAACAATTCTATGTTATATGCTGGCTTGCACAAAAGAATACCCACCAAGATATTCTTATTCAGCACTACGAACCACTGCCCCTATGTATTCGTATTTCTGTTGTATTGTAGAGACAATATTGGCTAGGATAAAGGCTTCTGCATCTAGTTGATTTCCGGATATTGTGACCACCATGTATCCTTCATAAGAGCCATATTTGCCACTTATCTCTTCTAGATGGATAGTACTCTTGACTGCCATTTCTCTTCTTCCCATCATTTCTTTATTGACTTGCCCTATTAGAAAGGCATCCTTAGTCTTCATTTCTCTATCTAAACTAAAGACAAATTGAGTTGCCTCACCAAATTCACGAATTAAATCTTCTGCGCTACAGTTAATTTAAAAGCCCCCTATTGCATCGACTTCTTGTATTGTAGTAGCGTCTATTGCATACTTATCACTTCGTATTGCGTGTATCCTAGGCAATCTTAGAGAATATTTGTCGTCCCTTTTCATTATCATTTCTGCTTTCACATGCAGGACTACTCTAGGTAGGAAAGAATATTTTTCATTCTTAAATGAAGAAACTAGTTTTCTCAGCATATTAGAAAGAAGTTTATGATTTATCGCTGAAAGCCCAGAAACAAATCCAAGAGAAACATATCCACTTTCCTTTCTACATGCTATTTCAAAACTCGAAAAGTCATTCTTAGAATTTATTTTCGCTCCTATGACTACCAAGTTTAAATCTATTCTAGGTGGGGAATGTATCACCACTGATACGCTCTTTTCATTAGGAAGATACTTAGCATCTAAGTCCCTAATGATGATGCCATCAAACCCTTCACTAATTGCTTGGTTGTAGAATGCCTTAGAGTCTTCGTTTTCATCCGACCTAGTGGGAGGGGAGGGTAGGTCTTCCATTGCCTTGAGCCTATCCACAAAGGGCAAATTCAGCATACATCTCCCATCCTTTGATAGGCAGTCTAAAATTACACACCTTAGATTGTCCTGTGTTTGAGTATGGTTGTTGTGAAGCACCTTCAAGACTTCATAGTAGTCCATTGGTTTTTCGTCCGAGTCTACGCAATAGAGTTCTGCGTCCAAAATAAAGTCGGATGATGAATCGCATATGTAGTTTTTCATTTTCAATGGTAAGGTGAGTATTTTGCCTTTTCTGTTGAAGAAGATAGTGTTATCTTTTTTCTTGTGAATCTGTATTCTTATTCCACCATATCTATATTCACAAATAGAATTAGTAGGTTGTTTATACACGCTCCATTTAGTATTAGACTTTGCTAACATAGGTGGAATAAATAATCCATGAGTAGAAACATTCCTAAGTTTTCTTTTATTAGAATAAGCATGGTACATAGTATCTAGTTCGTGCATTTTAGAATCCTTTTCAACAGAAGCCCGTTCTAAGTTGAAATATTTGCTTAGGCAATTAATTACAATTCTATTTTTGTCCATCTTCAATCTAGGTTCTCTTAACCAAAAAGAAATGAACCATTTTCTCTCAAGTGAAGAAAGACTTTCTAGTACTTCGGAGAATAATTCAAAGGAACCTTTCTGTCTGCAATCTAATTCTAGAAGTCGCATGACCATGTTTAGGCTATAGTCGGCTGTCTTCTGTTTATCTCTTTCTAGATTGAATACACCCTTTCCTAAGTCATCGCCGTATATCTCTAACTCTTCTAGAAATATACCAAAGTGTTCACAAATCCACTTCTTTGTTTTATGCTTACCAATATGGGAACTATCCAAGTCTAGAGTTAGAATCTTTAGTAATTGTAAAGGTTGAATATGCTTATTTCCAAATGCTTGCAGAATTAGACGAGTCTGTTGTGCTGATGTTTTCTTCTGCATAGTTTCGCAAAGTCTTGCTAAGTGGCTCATCGTCATTGTCTTCCACCTTTGCTTCTTCTATTCCAGCAGTAAATATTTTAGCATTGACAAGTCTAATCAGTTCTTCTATGTGTTCGTATTTGCCTTGCTTCATTTTTTTAAGAAACCAAAGATAACTCGCTAGTTCAATCCATTCACTCTTCTTCATTTTCTTCCCCATCCGAAAGAATCTCATTATGTATTCTAGGTATGTTAGCAATCATAGTATTGATTGTATTCGATAGGTCATTAAGACCTTGTTGTTCTGCGGCGTACTGCATAAAGGTTAGAGTTCCAATAGTCACAGGCAATGCTATGTGATTTATTTCTCCACCTAGAATTAGACTCCAATGGGAAACAAACGCTCCTCTTATCAAATCATTTGAATTGGCAACCACTGGCCAAGATTCAGTGAAGGCCATTCTTTCCTTATGTGGTAATTCTGCTGATACTTCTACAGTCTTACACCAACTTACAAAGTTCTTCTGCTTAGTTCTGTTTCTCAATGTCCTCATTAGTCTTCCTCCAATATTTCTCCTAGCATATGATATAGAAGTAAGGCTTCCTCTTTGTTCATTCGTATCCCTTTCTTAGTAGGCTTATCATTTTTATACCAACGAAAATCTATTACATCAATCTTCCAATAGTTTCCTTGGTAGACTCTTATCGAGTCTTCGCTGTTTCTAGGTATCTCTCCTACGAATGCTAGTTCACTCAATTTGCATTCCCTCCTTGAAGGTAGTAAGGGCCTTTCTACTAGTGAAGTATTGAGGGGATTCTAAATTAGATAGGCAGTTGGCAATCCAACAAGCCCCACCCATACTTGAAATTTGAACAATCTCGTATTGCTCTCCATTGACCTCAACCATTTCAGTAGTGTTTATCTCCGGAACTAAACCGTACATTCTTGTGACTTCTGCGGATACCTCTACTAAGTTATCAACCACATACTTGATGATGTGCGCTCTTTGTATTGGTATCTTTGGTGCGACCTTAATCTTCATTGTCCCTGTCATTTTACAGACAAGGCACTTGTTCCCCTCACATATAGGACAGGCTATTTCTGCCGCATAAGGGGCAGGTAAGGTCACGGTCACGGCTCTCTTCATAGTATCACTCAAGAAGTACTGCTACATCGGTTGTTAAAAACATCATCGCAATAGAGAAGGCCGCAGAAATGCTACTCTTTGTGACAAGAGTTGGGTCAATAATTCCATCGACCAATAAATCACTAACAGCAACTTTCTTGGCATTGAATCCTTGCCAACCTTGCTTACCTTCAATCCAACGATTTATTACAATGTCATAATTGGCTAGAGGAAACTCACTATTACCCATGAGGGTATCTATTGGAGATAGGAGTGTTGCCATTGACATTTCATGGTCAATATTTTTTTCTTGAGGCCAATGTTGTTGGAACCTTAGGATAGTGAGTCCACCGCCCACAATATAACCGCCGTCTAGTGCGGCCTTGGTTGCGTTAAGCGCATCGTCAAGCCTCTCCTTAGTATCTCTCATTTCAACAGAAGAACCAGCACCTACACGGATTACTGCGATACCCCCACTAAGTCTAGAGATTCTTTTAGAGATGCTTTCTTTCACAAAGTCATTCGTACCCAATTCGTGAAGTTTTCTCAAGGCTTCTATTCTTTCAACAACTGCCTCTCCTCCGTCCCCACCAATGATAGTAGTCTTGACTTTATCAATCACAACTTTAGTGCAACTACCTAGAGTATTCTCATTGACTATTCTTAGGTCGTCGTCTGCTTCTTCTGCATAGGCTTTACCACCCACTACTGCAATCAAATCCTTTAGTTCGTCTAGTTGGGCGTCACCATAGTTTGGAGTTTCAATTACTCCTACATCGAGCCTACCTTGTGCTACATTCAATAGTACATTTTGTAGTGCTAGGTTCTGCAATCCTCTACAGACTAATAGTAGAGGCCTTCCTTTCTGTGAAGCATATTCACAAGCAGGTAAAATGTCTTGGAACTTTCTAATGATTTTGTTAGTGGATAAGATGAGTGGATTCTCTAGAACACAATCTCCATTATCTCGATTAGCAAACAAGTGACTAATGTAGCCGCTCTCTAATTCTAATCCTTCTTTAATTTCAAAAGAAGTATTCAAGTCTAAACTTTCTTCGACAGAAACTACTCCGTTTCTGCCAACTGCTTTGAAAACCTCGGCAATAAGTTCGCCCAGTTTTTCATCGTTGTTGGCCGCAATAGTAGCAATCTTTTGAATATCATCATCAGCGACGGGGATACTTCTACTATCCAAATAACCAAGAAGACCATCTCTAACCTCTGTTAGGTAGTTTCTCCATTCGTGAATACTTCTAGCATCTCTAAATCTATGTAGAGACTTACACAATGCTCTAGCCAAAATACAGGCGGTAGTAGTACCATCACCCGCCTTTGATTGGGCTTTCGATGCTAGGTCTTGAACTAGTTGTACCCCCAATTGAACATAGGGGTCCTCGGAACGAACATATTTAGTGATAGTCACTCCGTCATTTATGACAACCGGAGGGTTGCCTTGTAGAATAACTGTCTTCGCTTGTGGCCCAAATGTTGGGGCTACAGTATCAGCGACTAAACTAATACCCTCCAGTAGTTTCTCCCCTACTTCATTTCCGTTTAGAATCACTCAATCACCGCCATAATATCTTCCATCCTAACGATAGTAAATTCATTGTAAGTAAAATGCTTATTTTCTGCATTGTAAATCGCTTTCTTTCCAATTAGGCTACCGTCTTTTTGGCAGTCATGTACCAATGCAATGTTGTCATTGATAGAAACAATGCCACTTTCGCTAAGAACTTCTTCTGTTTTCAGTATAACCCATTCTCCAATTGCTCTCATAATTATCTCATCTCCAATCAGTATTTAACCTACAATATTAAGCAGTCATTCCATTGTCGGCTTCCATTTCCATTTGAAATTCCCAAGTGTGAAATGAAGCATGGCCAGCAATAAACCCACCTGCTTCTCTAATAGTTCCTATGAAAGAAGCACCACAAACACTACAGTAAGTAGTGACTATTCTCTCATCAATGTAATGTCCGTTTTCTGTTTTTATTTCTACAATCTTTCCAATATCTTCATGTGTGTATTTCATTTCAATTGCCTCCAAAGGGCTTTCTGTTTTTTATCATGTTATGGTAGTGGTTTTCAGGCCACCATTCCGGCCTTCTATTCTTTTTCCAAGTGGCGAAGTCCCACTTACCTTGTAGGTAGTAGTGGCGATATGACTTGATAACAAAGTCCCAACTGTGTTTTTCTTTAGGTAAGCGGTAAATATCAGCCATAGCAATAGATACAGGAGTCAAGTCTTCTTCGTCATAAGAGAAAGTAAAACTATCTCCAATTCTTTTTTCTGCTCCGTGAATCTTACCATACCTAAATGTATATTCTTTACAAAGCGCAACAGCATGATTGTATAGCCACATGTAATTTGCTTTGTTCTGTCTAGCCCAAATAGTACTAGGGTGATTTAACATAGCAGGTTTCATCAACTTAGAATTGAGGTGTGCATGAAACTTCTTCAACTCTGCAAGAGTTGGCTTAACACCATAGATACTTACATAGTGGAAGTAAAGAGTATTGGTGTGCAACATTTGACAACTTTCTGTTGGCATTTTTACTACATGCTTGTCCAGCATTTGCTGTGCTGATAGTACTGGGTCTTTAGTTAGTGCAAATATATTCATTCTTCATCACTCCACCATTCTGCGAGTTCCTCATCACTTACTAATTCAGTCATCTTGATGTATCTGTTTTTGTATTTGTTTAGTTCTTTACGCAAACGCTTGACTTCTGCGTGTGCCTTTTGATATTCTACAAATAGGAATTCTTGAAAAGAACCCATTGGTTCTTCCATCAAAATCCATTCTTCATAGGCTTTTTCGTATTTGTCTGTGTCAATCATTCAATCACCGCCAATAGGTCTTTTGTTATGTGTTCAGCCCATGCTTTAGTTGGTCCGACATAACCGTTGGTTATCCCTGCTATCCTCTCGATTTCTTCACGCAACCGCTTGACTTCTTGTATCAGTTCCCATGCTAAGTGATTGAATGGTTGCGCCTCTCGAAGTCTTCGTTCGTATTTGTCTGTGTCAATCATTCTTCTTCGCCTCTATCCCAATTCTTCTCTAGTAACATCTCATTAATACTAGTCTTAATCTCTTTAGGTGCGTAGGCTCGCTTAATCTGCTTTCGCTCCCACTCAAAGTCACGATAGATGTGTAGTTGTTCGGGGTGCTTATTATTCCAAATACCATAGTGGCCTATGCCGCCTAGAACAATAGCGTTGTGCATCAAAGGCTCCCACTTACCAACAGTATTCCAATCAGTACCACTAAAGTAAGCAGAGCCGAAAGGATGGGTGTGAATCCAACACTTAATTGGTAGAGTCATTCCAACAGGGTCAACTTTGAAGGAAACAAAGCCAGCCGTGCCAAAGGAAATGTGTAGATTATCCTTACCATCCACAACGACTTGTACTTCTAATCCATTAAGGATTTCAGTAGATGCCTTCCAAATGGCATTGAGAAACTCTGTCTCGGACCAAACTCCATTGAAACTAGGGCGAATCAAGTTCTCTATTAGACCTTGACAGTGTGCTTCGTGGTCTGCTTCTGCTTCGCCCCAATCATGTCTATCGTCGTCTTCTCCATGTACTCTAATGTACCAATCTCCAGTTTTGCTCATTCTTCTTCCTCTCCGTTTTTTTTATTACTTGTTCTAGCCATTTCTATAGTTATCAGCCTTTGTTCTTCAAAATCTAAAGTTGGGCCACTAATACAGAATATTCTAAAACCAACAACATAACCATTACAAGTGTCACAACAACGGCCATCTACCAAAGGTTGTGCGTTATGTCCTTCGCTCCAATAGACTTTACCGTTGTGACTATGCGCTTGTATTTCGCCTTTACAAATACAGCACTTCATACATTCACCACCATAAACGGATTAACGCTCTCTCCAGCAAACCATCGTTGCATCCACTGTGCCCCAATACTAGCGATTACAGAGTGCATGAAATGGATACCTTCCTTGCTACCATCCCAAGAATCTCCTTGACATGAGAAGGAACCATCCGGACCTGCTAGTAGCGTATCATAGGAAGAAGGCTCTGCTTGATAAGAAACAAGTGCGGCATTCCTTCCTTGAGAGCGAAGGTCTAGCCACTTTACTTCTTCTACATTGGCCTTGTATAACATTCGTCGTGTGTTTAAATTATCAACACAACAAACTACTAAGTCATATCCTTTCAGTTGGTCGTCAACTAGAATTGGATACTTGTTTCCAACTACTACCTGCTCATAGTTCTTCTTCATAAAGAACGCTTTATTTTGCCCAACACTATCTGTAGTGAAACGCTGGTATGTCACATTCTTTTCTTCAATAGTATCGGGGTCACTTACGGTAATCTCGTAGAGTTCCCGCTCATAACTTCCGTTCCCTGTTAGGTTGTTCAAGGTGTCAATGAGATAACTCCCAATTCCACCGGCTCCGATTATCAATATTTTTCTAGGCATTCTATTCCTCTTCCTTTTATTTGTTTTTTATTGGTATTAATTATTTTCAAAAGCCTCTTGACTTCTCGACCAATGGCATCATACCCAATACCACTAACCGATTCTATTTTCTTGTTCGTTATGTTCATGTTCTCCATAGTAGCCACAATAGAACAATATGCGGCTGGAGTACTTGGCTTGATATTCTCGTTAGATTTCGAGAGAATATTATCAAAGTGAATTGATAGCAGGGAAACCTTTCCTAAGTAAGAAGGGTAGTGTTCTAGTTCGTCTGCTAATAACATAGCATATTTTTCAGCGAATGGTCTACATTCCTTTATTAGAAAAACTCCGGTATTGTTCTCTTCCTTTGCTATCTTCCTAGCCAACCTAAACACAGACTTCTTGTTGCATTCGTATTCAGCACAAACTTCTTTCAGTGTGAAGGGAAGTGACTCATTTTTCAAACAGTAGTAGACAAGTGCCGCCGCTCTATTTTCAAGAGGGGCAGTAGAAAATGTGTGCTTTCTGTAGAGCATCAAATACAATTCCTCTACAGTAGTAAAGATTGTAGAAGTTCTTGGTATCTTTAGTGATGCCATCAGTAGTCTACACATTGAAACTCCTTTATACACTGCCTTATTTTCAATTTGAGCGAAGGACAGGGATTTAGGTTTTATCGTCTGTAATCCCATTTCATGTAAATTGGAAGACCAACGCTCTCTAATAATTGAGCCTTGGCTGTCCTGTAGATAAGTCCCTTGCTCAAAGGGTTCAGTCACTAGAACTAAACCACACTCTTCACAAATTAGTTCTCCTAAGACTTCATCGAATTTATTCTTCAATGATTGGCATTCTAAGCATTTCATTTTTTTCACCTTTATTACACATTAATTCAAATTTAGAACTGAATGGATTATTTACATCAATCTTAGTACGAGTGAATATCTTAGAACTCATAACCAATCTAGGTTTAGATGCCGTCACTTCACTTCCTAAAGTGCTGACTCTACTCATAGTCATTCTGTCATTCAATAGGGAGAGAATCCTTGAGGCAAATTGGTCGCCAAGGGAGGGGTTCTTTCCTCCAGTGTTTATGCAAATACTATGACCCCAGTACATTATATCTCCGGTATCTTCACTCTTAACTCTAAGCATTTGAGTACTAACTGCTTGAACTCCTATGCTTTCTCTTTTGAGATTAGACTTAGAGCCACAGAGTAGCCAATCGGAGGTTTGTCCGGAAACAATGATTCGTATTGCTTCTTCACTATCCTTTCTTTTTACCCTGTCCGGATATTGAACCAATAAATCATCAAGAAGCGTCATGGCTCTTTCTTGCACTAACTTCTCCGAGCGATTCTGTTCTAAGAAGGCCATCATCAATTTAGTTTCTGCTTCCGTAGGTTCCTTATTCATTAAACGAGTAAAGAGGGTTTTAGGACTAAGGAACTTCCAGTTCCCTACTCGCTTACCATGACGATAAAAACCAATCATAGTCATTAGGTCTTTTTGGGATATTTTACCCCAAACATTTGAACTGATTTCTATTGCATAGTCGTCATCGGAAATTTGCATTACTTGTAATCTAACATTGATTGTTCGACCCTCTTTCATATATTGAAAAGGTAGTCTAGTAGTAAGAACATATCTAATGTCTTCCGGAACTAGAATAGAACTAGCCACAATATCCCTCAACTCTTTCCTAGATAGCGGAACCTCTTTTCTTTTTGTTTTAGCATCAATATCCAAAAGAATTCTAGCGAGAATAGGGGCGATGTGTTTTCTAGGGGTGGCCATGCCGTTAATTGAATAGGAACTGCCCTTCTTAGAAATAACGACTTCTACTTCCCTAGAAGCCTCACTATCCAAGCCAGCATCGCATTTGGAAGTAAAAGTAATTACGAAAAACAAATTATCGCTTTCCGGATATTCCGTGTGTGTAGTGCCGTTCTCATCGACAATATTCATTCTATAGTATTGATGTCTATTATATGCCCCCTTTAGGATTTCATTAAATGCCTCGGAAGTTTTTTCTAAAATAGGGTCTGCTGAATACAATACCCTAGAATCTATTCGGTGTCTGTTGGGGCAAATATGTTCTCTGAACACAACTTCTCTTCCATCCTTTTCAAAATGCACACTGCATCTTAGGGTTTTCGTATTCTCTTGTGTATATATTTCAAAATTTATTCTTCTCATCGTAATCACATCATATATGTTTTTGATTTGTATTGTTTGAGGCAGTTTTCATGCGCCTCTAATTTCATGTCTTGTGGTGTCATTAAAGAGCCACCACATACTCTACATTTAGTCGCTATTGGGCGACCTCGGTTGTTCTTGGTATAGTCGGGGTTTTTACTCATCTTCGTTCACCTCCTTATATCCAATAATGAATCGCTTTTCGACTACCTTTCTTTCTAGGTAGGCGTGGAACCCTATGTCTACTGCCATAGGGCTTTGCCACAGGGCTTGTTTCAGTCTAGAAACAACCATGTAGCACTTACCTCTACTTTCTCTTCCGCTTGTCTCTTCGTAGCGGATTTTTTCGACTACTCCTATGTAATCGGGGTGACTCTCTTCCAAGAAATCGTCAAGAATAAGAACAGCGAGTTTCTTACACTCATCGAAATCTCGGAAGAGAGCCATAGTTTCACTTTTGGGAAAGTTGTAGTTATGGGAGAGAGGACAACCTCAAAGAGAGCCTCCGACGATAGCGGGGGTTAGGTCAACAGATTGAACAGTGTCCCAATTGATACTGTTAATTCCTTCTCGGCTAACCATTTCTCCATTGACAAAGACCCAATGCGTAGGGTGATTGTCAATCTGTTCAATGACTTCCGAAAAAGCCATCTCAACTTGTGTGTGTCCTGTTTCATTTAAAATTCGTAGTGTAATCATAATATCACCTTCTTATTTCTCCCATGTCCTACCACTATTTAAGCGGTCACTTTCCCTTGCTTGTTTGCCTTGCTCTAGAGCAATAGCCCGTCCTAGTTGTAGTTTGGAGAATCTTTCTATGTCGCTGTTCTCCATGTTCAACTCTTGCGCCTTTTCGATTTGCTCCTGTGAAGGAGATTCAATAAAACGCTTGATAGTAATAATGTCATTTGCAGTCAATGACATAAAAGAAGAGTTTCTATGTGCCATCACATAATTTTGATGCAACTTCCTAATGAAATCTTTTTCGGATGGAGTTAGGAATTCCCAATTTTGTAAATATCCTTTATTAGAAAAACCATACCATTCTAACATTTCGCTAGTAGTCCACTTAGTTCTTTTATCTTCTAGTGACTTCCTATAGTCAGCATATTCTTCTTCTGTAAAAGAGCGGCCATTGATAGTCGCTCCTCCAACAAATCTGTAAAAGTAATCTAGGTCGGCTAATAATGACTTGTTAGGATAACCCCTTCCGTTTATCTGCGCTCTACGATTATTGGGATGGTTCCATCTCCATACAATAGAAGCCATACCTTCACTATTGGCCCTCTTTCGTAATTTAGAACCTTTCCAATTATTAGTCACATTCAGCCTTAAGTCCAATTCTCGTACTGCTGTGAACTTCTCAACAAAGTCCTCACCGTGTTTAGACCACCATGCTTCATTCTTCATTCCCTCAATACGAACAGAAATCCATTCTTCAATCATAGCGTCTGTAATAAGTTCTCTATCAATTCCCGTACTCTTTTCAATCTCTTTCAAGATAAGATATGAGTTGATGTGGTCGGAACCAACAGCCATAGTAAGTCCAGTGATAGTATTGCGAATAGCGAAATGATAAACAATGCTGTGACCACAAAGACAGTAGCCATAATCTCTAACCCATTCGGGTATTTCAGTATCATCTTCACCATTCCACCACCAACACTCACCAGTGGCCTCCCACTCTAGTTTAGCATCATCGTAGTTATCAGCCTCGGATAAGAAAGTAAGTTCTCTCTTTAGTGTTTGGTCCCATCGACCATTACCTAGTTCTCTCTTGAACTTCAAGCCCATTCCTCCGTATCCATCTTTTCATTCTGTCGTTGTTCCAATAAGAATCCAGTAAGAATCTCGTCCATTTTGTCTTGTAGGTTATCAATAATACCTGCAATAACTCGACGGTTAAGACTAATCCAAATCCTATGGTGGGTATTCAATACCACCTTTGGTTCATCGTTCTCATTCATGCTAATTACCATAGGCGGCATGTGTTCATTATCAATCAATTTAAATTCTACTTGTGTTTTATTCATTTTTATTCCTCTTTATTTTTGCTTTTTCTTTTGTATGTTTATTTCCATCGGCAGAGAAGAAGTAGGTTTTCTTGTAGTAGGTTTTCCATCCATAGCGGTTAATCCTACTTTCTTTGACGCACTGCGCCACTCTTCTGTAAGTATCTTTTCCACCCTTCCTAGCGAATTGACGGACTTCTCCTCGGTATCCTATTCTCTCTCTACCTAGTCTCCGATAGTGGTGTATAATAATGTCATAGAATTCTGTCTTATCATATTCCTTGTTTTCGTCTAAAGAATCGAAGGTCAATTCAATACTTTCCTTCATCAAAGGCCAATTGATTCTCTTTACTGCTCCCCTTCCCATAGTCATTCTTCCTGTGTTGAGAAGGGAGGATAGAGTATAGTCAAACCGACCATAGCACCATTTTCATCATATTCGGGTTCCGAATAGTTATCCAATAAGAATTCGTAGGCTTCTTCAGTAATTCCGTAGTCAGTGCCAGCAGGACCGCCAATGTTGATTGTGTATAGTTCAAAGCCCAAATGCTTGCATTTAATCTTCAAAGCAATCATTCCTGCTCTAACTGAATTCTTCGCCGGTAGTGGGTCTAATCCACAATGTCCGTTAGCAATCAAAGCATCTACTAGCATTTGTCTACTTACAGATTGGCGGTTCACTAGTTCGTTTAACAATATTCGTTGTTCAATTTGTGGTATGTTCATATTCATTCCCCGATAGTATCACATTCAATTTCCATAGTGATTGTTCTTCCATCACTGCGGCCTTCGATAACTTCTGCCCATTCTCCACAATCGCACCAAACAGAATAACTTGCTAGGATAATGCCTTTCATTTTCAATTGAGTTTCATGATAATCTACTTTTGCTAAAAGTGACAAGTGTTCGCCACAATCGCAAAAAGCACCATTTCCAATTACTCTTTTTGCTTCGTTCGTTATTTTATTTTTCATATTTATTCCTCATTATCGGGCATTGCACCCTCTCGGTAGTCATTGATAGCACTACTACACTATTTGAATGAGTGGAACAAACAGGATTTGAACCTGTGGTCACTCGGTTATGAGCCGAGAGCATTAACCAAACTATGCTATTGTTCCGTAGGTGTCGAAGGCAGGATTTGAACCTGCGAACCATTTAGGACAGGAGTTTAAGCCCTGCGTGTTTGACCTACTCCACCACTTCGACATTGGCGAGCGCAACAGGAATCGAACCCGTATCACCGGCTTAGAAGGCCGGTATGCTATCCATTACACCATGCGCTCATTTGTCAATTTCCATACATTGACAGAATAACTGTACTGACTAAAATCAGCAGTCACTTTTTCGGTTCCAATCTTTTCAAATTGTTTGTGACTAGATAGTAGATTACCAATCTTGCTACCCCCCGAAGCCTCCTTCGGCCAGCGTGTTCGATACTCGTCTAGTATCTCTGCTGTGTTTTTGCTTCCATTTTTTAGTATTTTTTCTAATCTTTCGATAGTCCTCTTGTTTGCCATAGTGTCACCATGCTTCACATGATGCTCCAATTCAAAAGATATTCGGCGTTGCCATTAGCAACACTATATTCTAAGGCTCTAACGGATTCTTCTTCGTGGTGGTTCCTTTCCACTATAATAGAAGCAAGACAAAGACTTAGCCTCTCTTTAGAAAGTTTCTCGGCTAGTACATTAGCAATCTTAATTGCTAGTTCTTCTTTCAAACGCTCCTCCCACAATAAACAGTAGCAGGGTTCCTTATAGAGAACATCGTGGGTATAACATTCTACGATTCGTTCTCCGGTTCCATTACATTCAGCACATTCGCTCATTCTTCCTCATCTCCAAATACATCAGCATAAGAGCCGTCTTCTGCATGTGCTTCACGCAATATACTTTCATAGTCTCGCATTCCAACTTGGTATGCAATTGGGTCCATTCTATACAATGCTAATGAAGAACTGCATTCAATACCGCACACATCAATTGTGCCATGTATTTCATCAAGCATTTCATCGTAGTATTCTTTCATAATTACTTCATTCATTTTTATTCCTCGTTATTGGTTCGGGTATCCATTCCGGATTGTATAGTATATGAATATCTTCCATGCACCCGTAGCATAGTCGAGTTAGTATTTTCTGTTCAATCTCCTCCATATCTAGAGTTTGAAATTCAATTAGCATATTGACGGAAGCACCAAGCCCACACTTGTTGCACTTTATTTTCCCGCCAATCCTTTCATCGCTAACAAAGAATGATTTAATCCAATTTATCATCGGAATCACTCAACTGTCCAGAAAAGAAAGTTTCGTAGGCATCAACTAATACCTTGGTATTGTTGTAGTTATGTGTAGAAGCAGTAATCATCCATTGATAATATTCTTTGATTAGTCTAACCAAGTATTCGGGGTCTTTATTCCACTTTCTCTTATCTTTCATTCTTCTCGCCTCTTCCATCTAGCACGATAGTCTGCTGATTGTCTGTGGGGGATTGTTCCATCTTGTATGTTAGACTTAGCGTAGTGTTTTTTCAATAGTGAACCTACTGCATGAACATTTCTTGGCATGTGGTTAGGGTGAATCATATTCTTAATTTCCATGAATAGTTCGCTGGCATACCATTCTTCTTTCTTATCGAAGCACTCATCCATAGCAGAAAGGGCATAGCAATTCTTACCTCTAAACTGGCTTCGGTTTCTTCTGTGTGTCACTGTAGTATATCTAGCCATTTTGCACAACTCCTTCGGCTGGCTTAGGGCCAACATAGTAAAGATTCTTTTTAGCCCTTGTAATAGCAACATAGCAGATGTTCATTTCTTCACGCATGTTAATTGCCCTTGGGTGTGGCATTCTTTCAGTAGCAAGAATATACACATTGTCTGCTTCTAGTCCCTTTGCCTTGTGAACAGTAGAGAGCATAATATCTCCCTTACCGTCTTTGTAAGGAAAGACCCTTTCGATTTCAGCAATGAGTTCTCTTACAGTATTCGTCCTATAAACGAATAGACAAATACATTCGTGTCGGTCTTCAAGAGTATTAAGTTGTGCTAACTTCTCTTGTTCCATCAACTTGTTTCGTTGTCTTTCGTATTCTTCGTCTAACTTTTCAGCAAACATTTGAGTTGTCATGTTCATGTCCTTTGTGATTTTCTTCACACTTTGAACAAGTCCCTTCCCTAAGTCACGACCTAGAATATAGGCCGATTTGCCCTTACCAATCAATCGGTAGAAAGCACCGACAAGGGGAGCATTGTACCGGCATAGCACCATATCACCCTTGACAGGTTCAAAGTCAGCATGGGTCATTACATTGCCTTTCTTAGCCCCCTCTACAGCATGGAAGTCTACAACAAATCGGTTGGCTTCTTCGACCACACTAGTTGGACAACGCCATGTTAAAGAAAGGGGATACTTACTTACTGTACGGCCCAGTTGTTTTAGACTGTTTTCAAACAAAGACATAGAAGAAGAGTCTGCTCCTCGGAATCCGTAAATTGCTTGATTTGGGTCGCCAACAATAACGCATCGAGCGTTTTCATCTAGGCATTTTAGTATGAGCATTCGTTGGACTTGATTGAAGTCTTGTGCTTCGTCTACAAAGACAACATCATATTTCTTCAATGGAAGATTCAATGTAATTGGTAGCCAAATCATATCATCGAAATCAATGACATTGGAAGACTTAATCTTCTGCATAATCATTGGTAGATTCTTCAAAGCCATCACCTCATCACTGTCTGTATTAAATTGAATGTGGTGAACATCAATCAATCGCTTAATTGATTTCCTATCAGTGGCTTCTACTAGCCCACCCTTCATCAAACTAATTAGTTTAACTAACGGTAAAGCGTAGTAGTTCTCTCCAATCACTTCACGGATAATATTGGAACTCTTCCACTTATCCATCTTACGGTATCCTAGATTCTCACGAATTGCAGAATTACCCATAGAGTGAAAGGTAGCAGTATAAACATTGTCTGGCAATCTCTTACCTAGTTCAGTAGCAATGGATTTATTGAAGGCAAAGAACGCCATATTACCGGACATTCGATTTGCACCTTCTACGATTGTGAAAGTCTTACCAGTGCCAGCACCAGCGTCAACCATAATGTCTCCACTACCGTTTTGCATTTCATCCCAAATTGCTTCTTGTTGAGCAGTTCCTTGAATCAAGAAACCATCCCCAATGTTTTGTAGACCCATGCTCTAGCCGCATAAATGTCTTCACTAGTAAAGGGTCGGTATGCGTACATTTCCCACTCAAAGTTGACCACTTCGAGAAGATAAGGAGTTTCACGGTTCATTCCTTCTTCGATGATTAGGCTTGCGAGAGTTTTGATATGCTTAGTGACTCTCTTCATTCTTCCTCACCTTTCCAGTACCAAGTCTGTTCTCCAAGTTCATCCATTGTCATTCCCAATTGCTCGGCAATGACATTCATTGGTACACACATGTACCAACCAATGTCTTTACTCATTCCGTTATATCCTTTGTAGTGCTTTCTCATAAATTCAATTATTTTCATTTGTATTCCTCATTTATATTTTGTGTGGCGAGGCCCTTGCGAGTAATGATTGAAGAATCAATCGTTGTCGTTAGGCCCCCTACTCAAGCAGAAGGCCCCGCCGGTTATCTCATCGAGATGCTCTAACACCTGTGATTTATTTAAAAGGGGCCGTCAAACAGTCCTATGTGACTTTGTTTATATTTGAAAATACTAAAATGAAATTAGTGTTTTGAAAATAGCATTTCACACATAGCATTCGACCCTTCAAATCCGTCAACAGCATTCGACCTCCTCGAAATCCCATTATTCTAATTCTAATTTTCGTTTCCAAATCCCAAACGCTATACTGCGCCCAAGTTTCCAACTTTCTAAGTTTCTAACCCCTAGATACTTATAGAGAGTGTGATAGATAGATTCACACTCTCATAGATAGAATAGATATTAGAATAATTAGAATATTAGAATAATGTATAAAAACAGGGTTTTTAACCCTTTCAGGCCACTTTTCGATTCTAATTCAAGTTGGAATCACGCTGGAAAGTTCAAACTTATCATCTATAGTATATGTAATATAAGGCCAATTGAAGTACTCTAGTATTAAATCAATAATTACTTTACTAGTGTTATCACTACCTAAAAAATAGGGTTGAGGCGTGTTTAAATTAGGTCGTGTGCTTTGTTAGAGGCCCTATAACCGAAATGGAGCCGTTAAAGCAGTCGAGGAGTAGAGCAACCGACCAAAGGAAGTGAAAAAACATGCCAAAAACAGCAACAGACACAGAGAAGAAACAGTGGGACGCACAAGCGGAAATTAACCGCTTCGCACCACTTGAAGAAGCCATTGAGAGTCCATCGGAAGATTGGACTTCTCTAACAGAACGAGCACAAGGACAAATCACCGACGCCCTTGAAGGACTCAAAGACGACACACAACAAGACGCTTACCGTAAGGCCGATGCGTCCCACTTGAAGTCTCTCTTGAAGCGATACAACGCCGACCACTTGATGGTTCAGCGCATGCGCTCCAACGACCCCAACCGACAACACTACGACAACATGGTTGAATCCAAAGCAAAGCATTTCATTGCTACCGGCGAAGGTGCTACAAATTTCAACCCAATCCGCAAAACGAAGGGTGGCGATGCCCACCTTTCAATGACCGCCCTTGTCGATTTCGTGTGCGGCAAATGGATTGCCGACTACGACAAAAACACCGACTACAGCCCTGCTGAAGACGACAACGAGGAGGCCACTCAAGACGAGTGAGCCACTCCGGAAGCCCGCCGCTCTACTCCTCGGCCCCCCTTGGGGGGTCGGGGTTTTACACCACGAAAGAACAATTCACAACCATATGGTATTAACTTTGGAGATACCCTTATGAAAATAATAGAGGTGCTAGGGTGTATGACACGATACGACATAACAGCAATGAAGGCAATGACTAAGACTCTAGACGCTATCCTAGAAACAATTTCAATAAATCCTATTCCTAAACGGATTGAGTTGGATGGGAGTAGTGGGGATGGTGGCCCCACTACCCCTCCTTCCCATGACCGAGCATGACAAGAACACCCCCATACGCTGATGTATGGGATTTCCTAGTAGTAGAACTACCACCCAAGAAAAGTACTACTGCTAAAACACTCCCTGCCGACAAGGTTTCTTAAAAAGACCCTAGGGCAGACCTTACAATGGATAGGGGGGGAATGGCGCAGACGAGCGTACGGACTGAAGTAAAAAGATACTGTTGACTGACACAATTCTAGACATGATGTTTTTCAACCTAGCGAATAGACCTTAGTGCCTTGTATCCGAGTCGGCCTCCCCTCCTATCCCTCTAGGGTCTAGCAAAGTACAACCATATGGTATTAACTTTGGAAAGACCCTAATAAAAATAAGGTGGGGGTTTAGGTGTCGCTCAAGACCTTAATGGAGATGATATTATGACCAAAGCAGAAGAAAACGAAAACAAACTAAACCGGTTGTCTACGCACTTAGAACACAACCCTAACCCCGACGCAAAGATACAGAACCGATTGATTAACGCAATTGAAGACGCTGTTGACACAGAAGCAACTGACAAAGAACTCACGATGTACTACACCTATGCACGAAAACAAGCGAAGCGATTTGGCTATGGACAATATCTTTCACAAGGTTCCATTCCTACAGTTCCCGATGAACTAGTGGACGCATATCAATTCATTGATACTGCGGTGGCCATGATTGTTCCCGAAGACCCAACTCATCCAATCTACGATGTACTACGACGAAAGAAAAACAAGGAAGGCATTATTGCTTACACTCCCGAAACTCTACGAAAGACTTTGAGTAGCCAATCCAAGCGATGGCATCTCGAAGCCTACAACAAAGGCTCTTGGGACGGTAGTATTGTAGGTATGCAAGCCTACAGAACAGGTACTACTCTACAGGAGGATGCCTGATTAGGCAAAATAAGGTCTTGAGCGGCCCCCTTATGGGGGTCTGCAAAGCATACCATATGGTTGTGTTCTTTGGAATAACCCTAATTAGTGCAGTGTGGTGGTTTTGGTATGCAAATACCAGCAGGAATAACATGGCATGAAATTGAAGTAAAGGTTCCCAACCTTACCAGCGAAATCCCAACCGTATTGGGATGGATGAGAGATGTATTGAACCGAGTTGGTCCAGTTGGACCCGCTATGATGGGGCCTTACCAAGCATGGATTGAAATGGTTGAAGGAATGGATTTCACTCAAGAAGAATACGAGCAGAAAAGCCGCCGCCTTATGGAAACTCACGCAATCGCAAGGAATGACACTTATGACATGGCTACCCGAACCGTCACCCTCAATGAGTATGGTTTTGATGATGGTAAAGACTACACCGTGTCAAGGAAGGAATCGGACATTAGAATGTTGCTTTACATGTACCACAACAGGCTAAAAGACCTTTGAAATCCCCGCTTATGACCCCCACTCTATCGGTTCCTATCCCCGATAGGGTGGGGCGAGGCACACCACAAAAGAACACCGCCATATGGTTGTGACTTTGCTCTACAACCCTTATAAAAAAAGAGCAGGGCCTAGGTTATGCTAACAGAAAAGCAATTTATAGAATTAATGATGGAACTAAAAGAACAGACTAGGGAGATTATGCAGATTAACAAGCGTTTGATTCATATTCATATTCTATTAGCGAGGGAGGGAGGAGAATGACTACACTAAGAGAATTTGCAGACGAACTAAAATATCTAGGAAGACTAAACAAATTTTCCTTCAAGATGCTTTTATTCCCCGACGCTACAGAAGATTATCTTGACGCTAAGTGGAAGCACTTTCAAGATAGTCCACTCTATTTTCTTTGGACTTGTTCTAGCGATAAGTTGGAATTAATCACAGGTTGGTTTTTGGCTAACGGCTATACAGACATTTTCACTATGGAGGAAGATGAATGAGAAAGATAACAGAAGTAAGCACTAGAGCCTTTTTTACAGACCGCACTATGAAGATAGGAAACACAGAAGTTAGACAAGTTCCTTCGGGACATTTGGTGATAACTGAACTAGTACTTCACGGAAACCGAATCGCTTGGAAGCCTACAGGATGCACTAACAACATTATGATTAGTGCAGGTGGTTGGACTAGCCACACAACAAAGGAACGCCTTAATGGTGTTCTTTGGCGTTCCAATACTAGCGTTAGGTTAGTGCAAAAGAATTGGCTATGGTATTTAGTGAACAACGATACCTTTCAACAGTGGGATGGTACTCCCATTCATTTGAATGATTTTAGTGCCAGCATATGAGGGAGAAGAATGAGATTTAGTGCTGAATGTATTTGTGGTTACCAAACACCACTTGTTGAATGGCAAGAAGACATTGATTGGGATTTACTTTATGCCCATCAAGAGTTTTGTACCGTAATGGAGGAAGAAGAATGAACGAAGAAGAAATGATTGAAGAAGCAACACAACGAGCCTTACTGAATCCAATATCGAATGTCCTTGAGTTCGATGTGGACCTTTACCTTGGCATCATTAGAGGTGAACAAGAATGACTAAAATTTGCGTTGAACATAACGGTGAATTTGACGATAACGACGGCAAGGACATTTGTAAGACTTGCGAAGATTGGTTGAGTGTGCCGGAGAAGTGTGCTATCTGCGAACTTGATGATTATCACGATTCGGAGCAATACATTTGCGATGATTGCCACAACGAACTTGAGGCACTAAAGGCAGACCAATTGGCTTCAGCATGGGACTGAGCCGGAAACAACTCCACATAGAGGAGTATTAAGAAAGATAGAGGGGGGCTTAACGGCCCCTCTCTTCCTTTGCGGGGTAGTCAAAGCATACCATATGGTTGTATAACACTATTTTTACACAACCATATGGCTTTGTTTCAAATTTTTTTTATTATTTTAACAGTAATAGTGCTGTTTTTCCACTATTACTATTAGAATTCCTGTTAAATAGAGTACTATTCGGCGCACTACTAACAGGCTTGCAGTACTGCGTTTTTAGTAGTTGGCACATTACTAAATATGCAAAGTTTAGCGCATTAAACGGTAGCGAAATTACTATTAGTACGATACTCTTAGCCATGAATAGGCAGAAGGGGGGCGAAAACTACCAAGACACTATAGTATTGTGCTAAGGCTTACCTAATTAGTACAGTACTGCGGGGCTATTACTAATGTCCCAAATAGCATTTACAAAAATAGTATTATTCTTATTCTGGGAATACATTTACTATTAAAATAAAATTTTGCGTAGTCCCGAACAAATTCCGCCAAAAATTTTGAGAAATTTTTTTTTGGAGAAATTGGCATGACTTGGAAAGATGAATTAAGAAAGATACTTGGCGAAGACCCCGAAGACATGACGAGTTTTATGAATGTCAGTCCTCGGATGAAGAGAGAGGCTGAAGAGAGAAGGGGTTCTAAAGATAGTTTAGAGATGGCTATGAAAGTAGATAAAAAGAACATTGAAGGTTTCATTAAGGCAGTATCGGATTATGCCTACTATGGTAGAGAGTTAGAAAATTCTCTAAAGGAAATGCCCGAACTGGGTCGTAAGTTATTGAAAATAAGCGAAGATGCTTTGGATGAGTTGTATGACTTGGGCGAAGAATGGATTGAAGCAGAAGAACAATTACGGTGATTATTGATGAACAGCAAAGATTTTAGAAATATTCGTGAAGCAAAGAAACTCTTGAAAGAGGCTGAAATAAAGAAAGGTCTAATGACGATGGGACCAATGGATTTTATCACGGCAACACTATTCCATGAATACGACATTACACAAGATGTAATTGAGATGGCAGTAGAAAAAATTCAAGCATTTAACGCCAGTGAAGAACAACTACAAAGCGCAATGGAACTCGCCGGTAAGAAAAGGATTGGGCCTTTGTATGCTTTGCGTTTAATTATGAGTGAAGCAGAACCTGTTTAAAATTAGGTGATTACTATGGAAGCAGAAGTAAAGAGAGTACTGTCCCTCCTAAGAGAAATGGAGAAGACTATGAATTCTGTCAATACTTCCAAACTATCACAAGAAGAAAAGGAAATTGTAGATAGGGAAATTTCCCTATTCAAGAACGCCCTACAAATGATGGGCGGCTCTTTGAAAGTTATTGCTAGGCAGGTTAATATGCCAAACAGCGAATCGTTTTATGCGGAGGTTTGATTATGTCTTGGAGAACTATCCTCAAGAGAGATAAGAATTGGACACCTCATAAGAGGGAAGCACCAAGGCCAATGTCACGGCCAGCAGTAGATACTAGAACTGCTGAACAAAGAACAAGTCAGCGCAGTCAAGAAACAGGTGGAGAAAAAGGTAAGGCAGACCGAAAAAGAACGAGGGAAAATAAAGAGGCAGTACTCAAAGAACTTAAGGCTCTAGAATCTCTTGTTGGAGAAGCACAGTTTCGAGAACAGCAAAAACAAGATGCTGAAGATATAAAGGAACAATATCCCGAAGCCGCTCAAGAGATGATGGAAAATTACGAAGGAGTGACAGAAGAGATGAAAAATGAAATGTCCTCTATTATTTTGAGAATTGATAAATATTTAAACAAGGTGAATTATGTTCCGGCTCTTAGAGAACTTGATAGGGAAATATATTCCATAAGTACGGCAGGGTACTATGTCGATACTCAACTTTCTAAAAGAAACCGAGATAAGTTTCCTATGCTAAGAAAATCTATTTTGAAATTCTTCGGACCTAGAGCATTCCTAGAACACTTCCAAGAAAAACTAGGAGGAGAGATTTATTCTAGCCATACATCTAGTCGGGCAAAGGGTAATCCCGAATTAAAATTAGACTATGGTAAGGATTTCTTGAAAGTTAAATCGCATGGTGGACAATATCATATCAGCAAAAGAAATGCTGTCATTGCATCTAGCCCATCATTAAAAGAATTGGTTCCCATCATTGAAAGAAATTTGAGGTTGTAGTTATGTCTTGGAAAGACACTCTAACACATGAGGGCATTCGCACTAGCATAGTGAAAGCCGTCGCTGACACTTTAGAGAATGTAGATGAAATTGCTTTGGGAGGAATTAAGTCTTCATTGGCACAAAGAGGAATTGGTAGATTCAAAGACGCTACTTTAAGGAAATTCTTGAACAATGCCGATTGGATTAACAAAAGACAACCCTATCTATCTCCTACCTATTACTATTCATTAAAGAGGGATTGAAATGTGGCAAGATATTCTCAAGGAAGTCAAGGTTCTAACTGAATCTGCGGTTTCGGAGAATATGCCAAATTTTAGAACTGCTAGTGATAAAGGCTATCCAACTAAGGTAAGCCCACTAAACCTCGTTAGTGAAGTAAATGATGAGGGTGAAGTTTTGGGCTTTACTTCCTATAAGGACATGGGAGCATTCTTTTTCGTAGGAAACTCCTATGTTAGCCCCAACCACACAGGACAGGGAATTTATGGAAAGTTATTACAAGAGAGGAATAAGCATACTAGAGGTAAGCCTAGAATTACATTATTGAATCCTCTAGATGAAGAGTCTAGGAAAAAGGTAGAAAGGGTGGCGGCTAGGCTAGGGGATAAGGTGACTTCTTATTCTCAAGTACAGGATATAATGAACAAGCCTATGTATGCTGAACTTAGTAAATTGCCGATGTTTAGGTATCCGGTGATTTGAAATGAGTTGGAAAGATACACTAAAGGCATATGACCCCGATAAGATGGATGCCAAGAGAGAAAAAATTCAAAGGCGTAATGAGTACCTAAAAAGGGAAGAAAAGCGTCGGGAAGAATTTCGTCGAGATATGGGTGCAAAGATAGCAAGAAGAGAAGCAGATGCTAACTTAATTCGTGATTTAGAAACTGATAAAACACCTACCAAAAGAAGAAAGAAACCAAAGAAAGGAAGACTACCTCCTAAGCCACAAAGAGGTCGAAAGAAATGAGTTGGCAAGATATATTAAAAATAAAACTGAGTCGTAGAGATGCTACAACATATGGCGTGTGGGTTCCTAATAGTCTCGAAGACCCTGCTATGAAAAAGGCTTGGGAAATTTTAAAGAGACCGAATGATTTCCAAAGGTTTCTTGTAGAGGTATTTGGTATTCCAATAGCAGATTCTAAAAAATTATCCCCTTCCAGAAGTTTAACTAATGCTCTTAATAACAAATTAACAGAAGCGATTACTGAAAATCAATTTAAAGCACTTATAGATTTAGCAGAATCAAAACAATATGAAGCATTTATAACAAAATTGGAGCAAATAAATTCAGAATATCTGGAACAAACTAATAAAAGAACATATGAAAGAAGAAAAGAAAGATATGCTAATGACCCCGAATATAGGAAAAGAATATTACAGTATAACAGGGAAGCATTGAAAAGGAAATATGCTAATGACCCCGAATATAGAGAAAACCGGCAAAGGCTGGAAAGGGAAAGAAAAAGAGAAAACCGGAATGACCCCGAATATAGAGAAAGGAAAAATCAGCGAAGCAGAGAAAGGTATGCTGAAAGAAAAAAAGGGCCAGTTAGAGAATATAGGCGTAAAAAGGAAGAGAATTCTAAGGAAGATGTTAATAGTGAAAACCTTGAGAGAATGGCAGGAGCCGTGACTACTACTGCTCCAGCACATGCTAAATTATTCAAACCTACTTATGGCAGAAGAAAGAAAAGGAAGGATGAGTAATGCCTAAAGATGTGAATAAGAATACTGCCAGCATCGGTGACGCTGTTATCGAAACCGTTGGTGGAGTTATCAAATTCAAGAAAGATTTTGAGGATTGGGAGAAAAAATGCAGAGGTGCAAACTCCGGCATGAAGAAAGGTTCTTTACTGTACGCAGTTGAAAACCATGTCACTAGTCCTAGAAAGGGTTCTCCTAATGATGGAAATTCCGGCGCACATACCATGCTTAGAAGAATTAGGAAGATGTTAGTTGACAGGGCTAACGGAATTTTCTTTGAAGAGGATGCTGAAACTCTAGAAGCAATTGTTAATGACCTCGAAGGGCTAAAAGACGATGCTAGTTTGAATCCTCAAAATATCGTATTCTCAATTCCTAAGAAGTATAACCGACAGACAGGGGCTTACGCTAGAGGTGTAGAAATGGAGAAAGTCTATGGACACTACCTTTCTACATTCTACGCTAAGAAACACGGTACTGCCGATAGACAAAAAGATGGGTGGGTTAGTGATAAAGTAAATACCGCTACTCCGCCAATTTACCAAGCCCTTTATGGAGGAGATTTAGTTCCTGTTGGATTGGTTGATGTTTTGAATAAAGCAATTGAAGATATTGACGACCAAAACTACATCGCTACGATTACAACTTCTAAACCTGCCGCAACTCTCCAAACCATTCCCGATTTTAAAAAGAGATTGGGTCGTGCTATTTCTACTTCAAGAACAGAAGAAGGAGTAAGTACAGGGAGAGTTATGAGGCTACTGTCCGGTAAATCATTCAAGGTTCCACCTACAGGTAAGGCACAAAAGATGCTATCTAGATACATGAAAGTTCCCGACTTGGGAGGAACTATTACTGAATTCACAATCGAGTTGACTCCGGCTAAGACTCGTAAATTGATTAAAGATTACATGAAGTCGAACATGAGAGTAAAGGTTAGTCCAGTTATTAAAAGTTGGAAGGAAGTGTTGCTATGAGTTGGAAACATATATTGAAAAGAGTTGATTATAACGATTTAGATGATAAATCTAAACAGGAAATAAAATATTCCTTGATAGGAAGAGATTATCTTGAACCTACCCTAAATGACTTTTTTGGGGATTTCCCTATTTATGATGAATCAGCCACTAGTTCGATAAAAGAATTGGATATGGGGTTCCCCGACTATTTTGAATTATTTGCCATTGGAAGTATGCAACTAGATGAAATGTTTTTAATTACAAATGTTGATGTTTTTATTAGAAATAAAAGGAATAAAAAAGAAAGTTATTATTTTGGAGGTTTTAGAGGAGATGAGTCTGTGAAAGATGTACTCGAAATAACAGGGGATTTAGATATTCAAACAATAGAAGAACAAATGTTAGTGCCCGATTTTGAGCATGAAAAAATAAGTAGAATGTTTGAGGGAGCCGACTATAATAAACTAGTTGGCTATCTAAAAGAAACTAACAAATGGGAAGAGATTAGCCACATCGAAGATAAAATGATGAAACTTCCCAAAGTCAGTCACAGTAAAGAAGTTGATAACTGGCTAGAAGATGCAGAAGATTATGCTAGTCAAAATTTTGAACAGTCTTATTCTAGAGATGATGAATCGTCTATAGGAACGGCTCAAGAGTTTTACAAACTTCTAGAATACTTGAGAACAAATAAGGAAACTTCATGGAATGAAGGTGATTTGAAAAGAAAATTCCCTACTGCTATGTTGATTGTTTCGGAAACTTTAGGTGGACTACCATAAGGTGATTATTATGAATTGGAAAAAAATATTAAAGAACGATTTAGAAAGCGATTTAAAAGAAGATTTACTAGAGATGATTGCCACCGAATTAGAAAGATTCGGTGAAGATAAAATGCGAGAAGATTATGAAGATGGTTATTTTGAATCTGGAGTAGTTGAAACCATAATTGATTTTCAAGACATGTATGAAGGCGAGGAAGATTTAACAGAAGAAGAAATTTTTGAGATGGATGAAGGGTACTATACTATAGAATTCAAAGACGATGCTGGAGATTTTGCCTTAGCAGAATACACATACAATGATGGGTATAAAGTTGTTGAAAATGATTTAGACAAAAAACATAGCCTTGAAATGTTGAGAAGAATACAGAAAGGACTAAAATATCTTTGAGGAATTATTATGAGAAGAAAGAGTTGTGCCTTTTGTCAACACAGTGATGTTGATTCTATGGAGGCCGATTTAGAATCTCTTACTATTACTCCCGATGAATTAGATGAAAAGATGAACTGGAGAAGCGGTACTTCCGCACAGCATCAAAGGAATCACATGGGAGAATATGTGCAAAGTAGTAATCCAAAGTGTGCCATTTGTGTAGACCCAATGAGGTCGGAATACGAGAGACAATTACATGAGGGTCTTATCACAGCCGAGGAGGTCAGTGTAGGGCTTGGAATTTCTAAGGCTCAAGTCCATCGCCATGTTAAGCACCATTTACAGCCCGTTGTTCAAAAGTCTGCGGCGGCTATTATTGCCAAGAAGGATTTGAATGAGGTGGATATGCTATCAAATAACATTCAATTGCTCGATGATAAAATCACCGAGATAGCATCTAGAGATGATTTAGATGCTAAGGAATTAGACGCTCTAGTGAAGTTGGCTAGAGAAGTTCGTGAGTCTTTGAAATACATGATGGAGTTCAAAGGAAAACTTGTCCACAAGCGACAAGATACAATTATTGTTGCACAGATGCAAGTTGTTCAAGAAGTGCTAGCACAGAACAATCCTGAGATTTGGCTTGATATTAAACAGAAGATGCAGGAGAGATTACAATGAGTTGGAAAACCATATTGAAAAGTGCTTGGTATGTTAGGGACGGGGATGCTCCTTTGCACGCCCATGTTCATGAACTACTTTTCTTTATGACTTACAATGAAGACCCTAAATTAAAACAAGCAGGTGAGGCTCTATTGAATAAATTTGATGAATACTACGAAAGGGTGGAGGATAAGGATAAGTTAAGTGACCTTTACTCTCCTGAATTTTTTAGTTTTCAAAACAATTTGAAGAAACTCGCAAAGGCTGTGACTTCAAAGATGGGATTAAGAGAACAGTATTTACATTTGATTGAAACAAAGAGATTGATGTAGGAGAAATTACAATGAGTTGGAAAAGTGTTCTCAAAAGACAAACCAAACTCCCCAAAAAACTTACAGAAGGTGCCACCGTATCTACAATTCCAGCAGAAGAATGGGGAAATGAACCCAAGAAAACTCCGCCGCCGAAGGAAGATACTTCAACAAGGCAGACAAAGTTAGATTGACAGTTCATTTATTATAGAGTGGACTATTGCCTTTATTCGGGGAAACGATATGACAATAAGGAAAGCACCTAGAAGCGAAAACATCTCCGGTGTTCCTTATACTCCTCGTACACTATTTAGAACCTTAGCAAGAGAAGGTGGAGAGGAGCCTTTGATTGCTCATCTACAACAAAAGGGACAAAGAGGCCCTAGTGGAGATGCTGGTAAAATAATGGATGCTTTGAAAACCATTACAATTAGTGGTGGGGTTCGTTCATCTGTTAGTGATGCTCTCAAAAATCAAGAAGAATTTACTAGCGTCATTGAACCCCTCGCTGAAAAACTAGGAATGAAGCCTACCAAACTAAGGAGAATTTTGACTCCAAAAATAGCCATGCTATTTCAAGCACAACCGAAGGCTGAAAGCAATGCTGAGTTCTTCAAAAGAATTACCAATGAGGGTCTTAATGAAGAAGACATAGACAAGTTAATGACTTATGTTTTGAATGATGATGCCCAAAACCTATCAAGAGAACTAGGCAAGGCAAAAATAGACAAGTATGCTTTGTTTGATTCTGTCGAAGACTACTACGGGAATCCTAGTAGACATAAACCACAGAGCGATGAAGAGTTTCAATCCTCGGCTCAAGTTAGTTGGGGGAGATATACAGCATCTTACGGCACTGGCCAAGAAACTCCTGAAGGTAGGCCAACAGGCTCAGGTAAGAAAACCGGATTTATTTTACTAGAAGAGATAGACGACGATGATAGTGTCAAGGAAAGAGAGGCTCAAGTTAGAGAGGCTATAGAAGAGGAAGAAGACTTGACACAATTCGACAGAGTAGTTTATGAGTTTGAATATCCTCCCTTCTATGAAAAACTATTTGGAAAGAGTGATTTGAAGATAGTTATAGAGGGTAGTGATTTGCGACCTAAAGATACATTAGAGGCTAATGATGTAGCCGCATACCTAAATGCAATAGGTAGGATGAAAAAGAAATCCTTACTTTTGCCAAAATTAGGACCGCACAATGTTGCTTCTTCATTTTTTAGCAAAGCCACTGTTAATCCTGTTTTGTTAAAACTTTTAATGACAGGTGGAGATGAAGTCCTTGAATCTACTCTTGCCTCTGTTAGAGAAGAATCATACATATCCAATGAAGACATTGAAGAAGCCTTTGGTGGAGATAGGGGCGATTTTTTCTATCTAAGAAGGGATATGTGGGGAGTTATCGAGCCTTTATTAGAAGGGAAATCACCCAAATGGTTGAAAAAACTAGAAGAAATTGATAGAGAAGAGTTGGAAGATGAAATCAAAGAGTTGCCTTCTGATTATGCAAACGAAATTACCACTGAATCCGGAATTACTAAAATGCCTAAAAATGAATTCACGGATAAAATCGAAGAACTAATGTCAACTATTGAATCTTTAACAGGGATACCTTCTTCAATTCCAATCAAAAATCCCGAAGTTTCCTTTGCTCTAGACGACCCAACAGATAGGCAAATCTTTTCTTTATTCGCTGATAAAATTGATAGAGCCAAGGAGGGCGAAACGAGAGGAGTCTTTGAATTCGATGAATATGCTATGGATATGGCATACAAAGCCCGACTACAGCCTATCGAAGGTTTGAGCGTCTTAACCAATTTCAGTTATCTACTAGATGATACTATGGAATCTATCACTGTTGACTTGGATAAGACAATAGATGAATACCTAACAAACGCAGACAAACAATTACTAACAAAAATAGAATCCGATATTGGAAAATTCAAAAACAGTTTGTCTAGTTCTTTAGATGGAGTTCTTTCTGTTATGATAGAAGGAGTTCGAGATAAATTACAAGACATTGCTACGAGGCGTAGGTTCTATGTTAATGAAGTTGGAGAAGAACTTTACGAGGCATTGCAGAATAACGATTTACTGGAGGGAGTTGAATGAGTTTTAAATTAGAACTAGAGAAGAGAGTGGCTTCCCAAGAAAAGACCATATTTCAAAAGGCTAAGTTAATCGAAGATAGAGGGAAGTCTCCTTTTCCTACTATGAAGAGAACCATTACTAAAATTGGAGAAGACTTGGCCACTGAATTTAGAGAGAATGACAAACCAGTAGGGGCGACTGAAAAAAAGACCGCTATCAAAGAAGTCAACCTAGCCACTAAAAGGAAGTACAGGGATTTGGTTAGGGATAGGGCCGATGAATTAACTCCGGATTATGTTGAAGAAGATGGAAAGAAAGTAATTGAAGATGGAGAAGTTAGAGAGTTGGATGAAGCCCTATTCCAAAATAAAATTCTATCGAAGGTATTTTCCGGAATCACCATTAAAGGAAAAAACATTACTGTTGAAGTATTGAATCAAACTTTCTCCAACAAAGATATTATTGTCAAGAAGCCTTTTACACGACAGAAACCAAACAAGTCTTCGGATAGAATTAGAGCAAGAATTGATTCTCTAGACGAGGACGATACTGAACTTTTGAGTAAGTTAATGCCGGAAGTAGAAAAAGTGTTGGAAGGAATAGACGCTTACTACAGCGAAGTACTGGAATCACAATTTGATGAAGAAGGTGAGCGTATTGTTGTAGACATTAGAGATGATGTGCTATCTTTTATTGGAAATGAACCTTACATTAGTAAGAGCAAAAGAATTTCTATTTATTCTGCATGGAAAGAGGTAGCCCCTAAACACGCTGATGTGTATAAGTCGGTTGAATCTCTAATTACCTCTCTAAAATCCGGAGGAATGGAAGAGTACGGGGCTAAATTAAATACTGCTAATGAATTGTTTAAGGCAAATGGTCAGTATGTGGTGAAATTAGGTAAGGCTACAGTTCAACAACAAGGAGCGGATGATGCTGTCTTTAGTTTATTCGAGGGTCTAGGCAAGGCAAGTATAGAAATTGAAGGAGATAGTGGAAAAAGCGGAAGTGAAGTTGCAGAACAATTAGAAGAGGATGTACTTGACAACATTAGGGAGGATGCAACAGAATTTTCTAATCTAATAACGACTGAAATAGACCCGCTTGGCTACAGTTATTTATCTAAGTACACCTATGGTATTCTAACCGATTCTACAGAACTAAACAAAATAAAAGAAGCGGCAGACACCATGAAAATTATTTATCTCATAGAGTCTAGAGCCGAAATAGAAAGGTTGGATAAAGCCATAGAAAGAATGGGACAAATACAGCCTGTTTCCGGTTCTTCTTTTTATTTGCCAGCGCAGATATTAGATAGCGCAGACCTCGCTAGAAAGTTTGGTGCGGGTATTCGCCCAATTAAAATAAGTGGGGCTATACAATCTCTTCTTATGACTCTAGAAGAAATAACAATGCAACAAAAAATGTCTACTGGCGGAACTGTAGTTGGGCCTAGAGGGGGTCAAGGCGGAAAGGGAGATGGTAGAGGAGGTGACTCATATGTTTCTGCATATCCTTCTGCTAAGGGTATTCCTAGAGAATTAGGTAAAGAAGCGCAGAAGAAACTAGATAGCGTTCTTGAGGCTCTAGACGACTATTTGTATAAGCCGCTTTTGAATCCGGCTATGACTTTAGATTTAGACTTTAGAATAAAAAATACTACTGCCTTTAAATCTATTAAGACTTTGAGTTCTAGTGATTTTGCTAAAGTCTATACAAAATTAGTGAAGAGGTCTAACACTAGAAGAGGCCGACTACTAAGAGATGTAGACTTGAAAAACATTCAAACATTTTTGAAATCAATCAATACTCCTAACATAGAACACGAAGAAGTTTTCAACGCCGCTAGATTACTAGCATCTTCTCTCAAAAGAATCTTTAGAGATAAGGATATAATTAAACAATACAATGAAGAGATGGCTCAGTTTCTTGGCAGAATCAACCTTAGAGGTCAAAATCCTCAACAAGGACTCCGCTTTGCAGGTGTGCCTTATCCGGAATTTGATGATGTAACTAGGGTCAGTAGAGAAAGAATAGAAGCCACTTCATTGACAGTAATGGCAGCATTAAAAGAATTTTTATTAGACAAAGGAAACACTCAGCAGATAAGTTCCAAGGGTTCCGGTAGAGCCAGAAATATTAAGCAAATACTGAATGAATTGAGAAAGTCGGAAATAGAAGAGAAGATTTTAGAGATACACGATTCTCTTAGAATACTCAAAGGGTTGCCTATCTATTATGGACAAGGTTCCCTTTCCTCTATTGATGATATGGACTCAATTATTACCTCCTCTAGAGAAAGATTCAACTTAGATTTAACCTCGATGGATATTGTAAAGATGGTTGAAGAGGTAGACTCCTTCTCTAATATTTCATCTAATGTTGGCGTTTCCGAAGAAGTAGTTTATTTCGTCAAGGCTAATTTTAGGTGATTGACATGAGTTGGAAAAACATATTGAAAAACACGCAACCTCAAGAAGTAGGGGTTTGGTATAGTCCTCAAGGATGGACTAATACAAACAGTGGCGACCTTGAATATGTTTGGAATATGGCTCGCAAATCAAAACTAATGCAAAAACCGGAATCTAAAGAAACTGATTGGTATGATGTTGGGATTAAATTTTTAGGTAAAACTATTCTTTTTAAGAACGAATACCAAGACAATAACCATAAACAACAGGCTAGAGGAATGGCCGGAAAGTTCGGATTAGTAGGAAATTATGATAAAGAACATGAAACTCTATTAGATTCTATTATGAGGATTGTTGATAACGCTGGAATGGAAAGCGTAGAATTTGCTAATTCTTATTTTGATATAAACGCCGCACAAAACTACCTAAATAGATTAAAACAACAAGTGCAAAAGCCACAACCCAAAAAAGGAATGTTTGGTAGATTTAGGCGGTGATTGACATGAGTTGGAAAGGGATATTAAAGTTTGAAACCAAAGAAACCCTATTAGAAAGATACGAGGATTTAGAAAACAAAATCCGACAAGGACATAATCAATATGGCGGTCATTGGGAGTCGTTTGCAGGTAGGTTATCGGATATTAAAAGAGTACTTGAAGAAGAAAACTACGAAGAAGACATTGAATTTTTTATTCTTAGGCAAATTACCAAGATGGAAGATTATATGGACGATTGGCCATTCGATGAGATTTTTGATACTAGACAGGCTTTGTCGAATTTTTATGTTGCTTTTAAAAGAAAGGTCGATTTCATAAAAGAACAAGAATAGTAGAAGAAGGGGTGAACGATATGTCTGACATTGCAGGGTTAAACTTAGAACGGCAAATGGACTTAGAACTATCTAAGAATTCATTTCCTTATTTCTTTGAAAATGTTCTAGGTTGGGATTTCGCAAGCCATCAACAAGAATGGCTTGAGTTAATGGGACAAACCCAAAGAACAGTAATTATTTGTAGTCGGGGTCACGGAAAGTCTGTCTTCATGCACTCATGGGTTGTTTGGAATTTAATATTTCAACCTCCTCCATACCAAATGCTCTACATTTCCTCTAACCAAAAGCAGACTATGGTTCACATGAGGGACATTGATAAGGTATTCAATAACCCTACAATTAAACATTTCAAACCTGCTAAGGGTTGGGCTATTGGAAACATTACCCTCACCAATGGAAATCAAATTCTTGAGCGTTCGGTTGGTTCACAGATTCGTGGTCTTCACCCTCAAGAGATTATTATTGACGACCCTTTGAAGGAGTTTAGTTTGACTGCAATTCAAAAAGTCACTGATTGGTTTTATGGTGACATGATACCAACTTTACACCACTCCGCTTCCCTTAGAGTCATTGGAACTCCGTTCAGTTATACAGATATTTACACTCAACTAGAGGAGAACGAAGCATATACCGTTAGAAAGTATCCTTGCTTTAACGCTCTTAATGAACCTCTTTGGCCTAATCGTTGGGACTATGATGCTCTCATGGCTAGAAAGGCAGAAATAGGCTCTCTTAAATTTACAAGAGAGTATCTTTGTGTTCCTGTATCTACAGGTACTTCTCTATTCAATCCCGAATATTTAGAGCGAGCCAAGAATAAAAACTTGGTATTGAAACCTACTCGTAGAGAGGGCTACAAGTACTATGTTGGTATTGACCCTGCTATTTCTACAGATGGTGACTACAATGTAATCACAGTATTGGAAGTAGATGAGAATGATAACAAAAATGTCGTTTATATTGATAGGGCTAAGAATGTAGAATTTAGAGAAAATTTACAGAAGGTTAGGCTAATAGGAAAAATATTCCAACCCGAAGTAATCTTATTTGAAACAAATGTATTCGCTAAATCCTTTACTCAAGAACTTAGAAATATTTCCGATTTGAATGTTCACGATTTTAATACTACAAGGAAAAAGAAACAGGACATTATTTTGAATCTACAGATGAATTTTGAGAATGAGAAGATACACCTACCTTATGCTAATGAAGAAAGTAGAAGAGTCACTTCTGCTCTAATAGAAGAACTCTCTATGTTTTCTATTACTTCTAAGGGCAAATTTGAGGGAGTTGGGGCGCACGACGATATGGTAATGAGTTTAGCATTGGCTAATGCCGCTACTAAGACCATCAGTGAAAACTTCTTATTGTTAGATGATTTGGGGATATTTGATGCGCCTATAAATAATAGGGGCATGGGTATAATGGGACTGAACTTTTGAGGGAAAATTATGCCAACGCCAGATGAATTAAGAGAGGCTAGCACTAGATTAGAACAGGTCGCCGCTTTAGAAGAAGAGGCAGAGAATGACTTGGAAGATGCTAAGAGTCTATTAGATGATAAAATCGCTCTCAGTTTATCGAATGAACTTTCTATTGTTTCCGAACATGAACTAGTTTCTAAAATTTCTACAGAATTTAAACTCAATGCTTCTCAAGCAAAAAGACACATTGAATCTTTCCCTAAGAAGCAGATGTATTATGGCGAAGAAGTTCCTAATGTTGTCAAGGCTCTAAGAAAAGAGCGCAGAAGTCTAAAAGGAGAATCAAGAGATAGAATGACTAAGAGCATTGATGCTATTATTGATGGCTACTCCGAACACATTACAAAGTGCGTCAAGAGTATTTATTGGCTTACTCCATACAGAGAGCCATTTATGAAAATGAAGTTTGATGAGAATGACCTTCTAAAATTACACAGCATGAAAGAAGCATCTCAAAGAAGGAGAGTTATTGACTCAATATGCAAGTATTGGGAAGCAGAATTAGATTTGAAAGACACTAGTTATGGAAAACAATACTCACTATTATCGAAAGAAATGAATTTGGCTAAGAGAGAGTTTAGGAAACATATCAAGGACATATCATCTTCTTCTCTAAAGAAATCAATCAAGGAAGAAACTAGAGAGTATATCGTGAAGCAAGTCAAAGACAATCAAGGAATATCAGCGAGAGAACTACATGATAGGATGCCTTCTAAATTATACGACAGGAATTCATGGCACTCTATTTCTAAGATGGCTAAGTCTTTAGAAGTCACTTCTGTTTCGGGAAGATACTTCACCTTAGATTCGGAAATAAAGAAGAATGTTTGGGCTTATACTGCCGCTTTTATTGATTCGGACGGCTATATTACTATGGATAGGAATCACAACCCTAGAGTTGGTCTAGTAGCCACAGGAGATAGAGGCAAGGCATTTATGACTGAAATACACAAGGCTTTGGGAGGTATTGGTAAATTACACTTAGACCAAAAATCTCCACAAGACACACGGCCAGTGAATCGTCTAAATTTCTATTCTCAAAGTGATGTGACAGAACTATTAACTAAGTGTCTGCCTCACTTTAGAATGAAGAAAGGTAATGCTAATCTTTTATTGGAACTTATTAGAATGAAGAAATCTTACAAGAAGGCGGAATGGTACAAAAGCCGTTGTGATGAGATTTTCAAGTTAATGAAATGGGAGAATCACAAAGACCATGTAGGTTTTGATTTTGCTAAAGAAGGTATTTATGTAGACGATATTTCAAAATACCAAGATAATTGTAAAATGTCTGTTATGGATGAAATGGAAAACATTGGCGGAATGATTGCTAAGAAAGAATTTGGAGATACTTCATTCAAAGCCTACTATAGAAAAGTAAAAGAAATACTAAGAAAGACAGTTATAGATAAAGATGATGAAGATGTTATCATGTCTTTCTTAGATGCTGGTATGAAAGATGAAGAAAGTAGCGAAGATGAAATGACAATGATTAGTGCTGGTTTTGCTAAAAATAAAATTGAAGAAGTTTTGTCCAAATATGGTAAAAGTCAAAAGCAACTATTTACAGAGGAAAATCGTTAGGTGTTTTATTTGAAATATTGTGGTCAATGTTATACTTGTGATGTTATAGATTTAAGACCATTTGGATACTGCAAAAAATGTTGGGAGGTGAAAGGAAATGACTTGGCAAGAGATTCTAAAAGTTAAGGCCACTGCCACCCATAATAGTAAAGGCGAGCCTAAAGATAGGTGCGCTAAACTAGCAGATAAAAAATACGGAATGAAAAGTTCAGCCTACAAATCCGGCTTTATGGTTCAATGTAGAAAGGGAACTAAAGGAAAAGTCAAGAAAGGTGGAGATAATTTCAAAGCAGAAAAAGAATCAGGATTACATGGCTGGTTCAACAGAAGAGGAGGAAGTGGTAAAGCAAAGGGTTGGGTTTCTTGTCAATCATGTGAAGATGATAAAAAGGGAACAAAACCTTGTGGTCGTAAAGACGCTTCTAAAGGAACTAAACAAAGATGTAGGCCAACCTGTGCCGCATGTAAAACATACAAAAGGAGAAGAGGGGCATGAGTTGGAAGGACATAGTAAAGGCACACTGCGGAACAGAAAAGATGGGTAAGCCATGCAACTGTGAAGAATGTGTAAATAAGAAATTGACACCTAAACAAAGTAAGCACTTAGATAGAAATAAAGATGGCAAAATCAGCCGTGAAGATTTTGATTTGTTGAATAAAGGAGAATTAGCAAAGGTGGAGAAATTGATTCTCGCTGAAATTAAGAAAGAAGGTGGTGCTTTAGGTATGAAAAATCTAAAGAGTATTGCTGACACTAAAACTCTAAAAAGAGCCATAGATGGCCTCGTTAGAAGAAAGAAAATTTACATTCACACTGATGGAGATATTTACACTCACAAACCAAGTAGTAAAAGAAGGGGGCCATTTACAGCATGAGTTGGACTAATATTTTGAAAAAAACTGACTATAATGATTTAGATGATAAATCTAAACAGGAGATAAACAAGGCTTTGCTAGGAAAGGGCTTTCTTAAACCTAGCCTACTGTATTTTTCTCATTTCCCGCACAATGGGGATTTTTATTTATTTGAGGAAAAAGCAGACAGCCATATTCCAATAGAAAAGTTTGATATGGGTTTTCCTAAAGACTTTGAATTAAGTGCTTCGGGAGAAATAGAAATATATAACGGCAATGTATTTACAGATGTTAGTATCTATATTCGACACAGAAATATGGATTACGAAGACAGGTATTATATTGGGAATTTTAAAGGAAAGAAAACTATATCTAAAGATGTTGAGAAGGATATAATCGAATCAAGAGATTTGCGTAAATTAAAAGAGTATCTTCCGGAATTCAATCCTGAACAAGAAAGGTATTTATTTGCACAAGCAGACTACAACAAATTAGTTTCTTACCTAAAAGAAACCAAAAAATGGGAAGAGATTAGCGATACACTTTAAGGTGATATTATGGATTGGACTATTATTCTAAAAAAACTAGAATGCCCTTTGGCTACTCAAGATTTGAAACTCAATACTAAGAATAGAGATAGGGCAGTAAAAGAAAAGCATATTCAATACGGTCCTCTCAATCTAAGCGACGAAAAGTATTGGGAAGAATATGCTAAGAAGTGGAATACTACTGCTGATGTTGCTAAGGAATCTAATTGCAGTAATTGTATTGCGTTTGACATATCTCCAAGAATGGACGAATGTATGCCACTAAACACAGATGAAGATGGTCGATTAGGCTACTGTTGGATGCACGATTTCAAATGTCATTCTGCAAGAACTTGCTACACTTGGGCTAAAGGTGGCCCAATTGATGATGATAAGACTTCTAAAGAAAACCAATTGAGGAAAGAAAAATGAGTTGGGAAGAAGTAATTAAGCGGGGGGGCGCAAGGAAAATCGACTACGGCTTTCTAAACAGGGTTGCTATTCAAGAAGCCCAACGATTAAAAGGGAAAGTCCTAAATCCAAATGAATTCCATACATTCATAGAAGATGTAAGAGACAGGTATGCTAAACTACATAAAAATATTAAATCAGATAGGATAAGAAATTATATCATAAATCATTTGAAGAAAAGAAATCTGTTAGGAACTAAACGAAAAAAGCAAAGAATTGTTATTGATGGTAAATTTATTGGGTATAAACCAGTGACTATTTATGAGTTTTTGTGAGGAATTGTTATGAGTTGGGAAGAAGTACTAAAAAACGACAATGAAGAAACAGTCCCGCATAAGGGAATACCAACAAATAGAGATGAGTTTTATCGCTCTACCTTTTTGAATCAAGCCGAGTACCATGAAAAGGAATTAAAAAGAGTCAAAGAATTTGACTATAAAATTAGGGTGTATTATTATGACAGAACGGGTAGGCGATTGCAGACCTATGGGGGAGGTCAAAAAAGAAAAATATGGGGACCTTATGTTCGATTTCACAAGGCCATGATGGATAGGGCTATGGTAAGTCATAGAGATAGGCGAAAAAGCAAGAAGCCTTACTATAATATGAATGACATGCCCGATGGCGGTAAGAAATTCGAGAGTGAAAGGTACGATAATCTTCCAGATTATAGTGAAGAGATTTGAGGGATATGCTATGAGTTGGGAAGAAGTACTAAAGAAAGACAAAAAGGATATGAGAGTAGGCCGTGTTTATCGTTCCGATAGAAAAGGTAAGAAAATTATGATGCTTACTCACGAAGGTAAAAAGATTCATGCAGGTGCTAAAGGATATGGCAACTACAAACGCAAGGGAAAAAATCGTGGTGGAGGGACTCATAAAGACCCCGCCCGTAGGAAAAATTTCCGAGCAAGGCATAATTGCGACCAATGTAAAGGAAGAATTACTACTCCAAAATGTCTAGCCTGTAAGAAATTATGGTGAGATACGGTTATTAAATAGGCCGATAAACAAAAGGTGAGAGGGAGTTCATATGGCGGAAAAGCGACGGTTTGGCATCAGTGGATTGTTTAGAAGGTCTACACCTAAGCCAGCAGACCGCAGGGTGTATAACATTGGGATACAGGAAAGAGAGCAGTCGTACATGATGACGGCTCCAATGGTCTACAACATAACTCAACAATCTGTTATTGTCCGTACTTGTATAACTCAATTGAAGCAAGAAATTTTCCGAAGAGGATACATTTGGGAGAAGGCTTACGAGGCTCGATGTAATGCTTGTCAAAAGACTCATCAAAGACCTGTCAGTGAATGTGCTAGATGTGGCTCTACTGATTTAGTGAAGCCAGACCCTAAGCAATTGGAATATGCTGAGAAATTTATTGAAGGATATATTAACAAGTCCGAGCAACTCTTTATTGATGTTTTAAAAGAATTAGAAGACGACCTAAATATCATGGATGATGCCTACATTGTTCTTGTGAAAGAATATTACTTGGATGGCAATGGTAAGATTAGGATGCACAGAATCAAAGAACTATTCCGAGGCGACCCAGTGACTATGGCAATTTACGCTGATGAGTTGGGAGTTAGAGGAAATAAAGGATTTACTTGTATCAACCACAGGCAATTTGTAGCACAAGAGCCGCACGAACTATGTAGCGAATGTGGTAGCAACTTGCATCCGATACACTATGTCAACCGAGCAAACGGAGAGGAACAATTCTACATAAAAGGAGAAATACTTCACTTTAGTAAATACAGTCCTAGTAGACTATACGGCCACTCTCCGGTTATGACACTATTTAATCACATAATGACTCTTATTGCTATGGAAAATTATGTCAATTCTTCTTACACTAAGAGCAGAATGCCTAGAGGTTTGTTAGCAGTACAGACTAGAAACATGGACTCTATGGCCGCATTTTGGAGAGGAGTCAAAGAAAGAATGGAACAAGACCCTCACTATATTCCAGTTATGGGAATCGAAGCCGACAATGGTAAGGGTTCAGTTGAGTGGATTAAGTTCATGGACAGCCTCAAAGAAATGGAATATGTTTCTGTTAAGGATGATTTGAGAGATAGAATTTCTGCTTTCTATGGAGTTAGTAAGGTCTTCATGGCAGACAATACTACGAGTGGAGGACTTAACAATGAGGGTATGCAAATACTTGTGACAAATCGTGCTGTTCAAATGGCACAGAATGTCTACAATAATTATGTCTTCCCGTTCCTAACAAAACAATTTGGTATTACTGATTGGAATTTGAAACTGCCTCCTTCGGAAGAAGAAGATGAAATTGCTGGACTTAGACGAAGAGAATTAGAAGTCAATATTGCGGCTTCTGTTAAGAACTTAGGATTTGAAGTAGAAATGGATGAGGATGGAAACTTTACTTTCAATAAACCGGAGCCTAAAGAGGAACCTCCTCAAGAAGGAGAAGAGGCTAAGTCACAATCCGGTGTAGATGGATTAGTAGGTTCTAACTTCGACCAAAGAGATATTGATGAGATGAATAGAGAAATGTTAGAGGGAGGAGGTAAGCCTCAAGAGAATCCCGCTACCACAAGAAATAAACCATCCATGAGCGTAGGCCCCGATAAGCGCATGACGGGATTGCCTACTGATGCTGGCAATCAAAATGTCGATAGAAGAAGCGAAAGGAGAATACCATAATGAAAGAAGACATTGCACAAAAAGAAAGAAGATTGGCAAAGGAACTAGCACAAGTTCGTTCCCAAAGGGCCGCAGACGATAGAACTACTAAGAAATCTAGAGACTATTCTGTAGGGGGACTACCACCCGATACTACTCATCGCCCTACTAGAAGTAGTGCAGATACTCCCGATGTAGTTCAACTACCTGCTAAGAAAAGAAGAAGGACAGAAAACAAGTGGTGATTTCTTTGCTTCTTTTGAAAGTAGACCTTACTGAATCTGAAAAAAAGAGATTCGAGGAACTAGTAAAAAGAGACATAAAAGCGGCTGAGGCCCTCTCTAAGAATTTTATTTTTGAAATTAAAGAAGTTAAGAAACCATATTCACATTCTATATTGGTCAAACCCAATGACTATGCAAAGCAAGAAGACATTCTTGTGAATGATTTGAGAGACACTCTTAGTGAAAATAATTTGGATTTGGATAAGGAATATTTTAATGCGTTAAATGAAGTTGAAGATACTGATTCTGAAATTTCTTTTCTACTTAGAAAATATACCAAGACTCTAGATGAGGAAGGTAAGAAAGAAGCCAAGATGCTATTTACACAAAAGGATGGAATAGAAGATTTGAGCAAGGACTTGAAAACACAAGTAAAGGAACTCAATAAGGTAATAGAGAAAAATCTTGAGATTAGACTTGATGCTTACATTAAACTAATGGAAGAAGAATTAGCCGCCGTTAAAGTAAAAGATAAAAAGGACTTTTCCTCTTTTTCGGAAAAAGAAATCTTACAACCGGAAAAAAAAGATTCTATTCTAAATGCTTACTACAGTAAGAAAAAGAAGAGTATAGAAAATACAATGAAAACTATAGAAAAGTTGATTAAAAGACTAAAAGAAAAGGAAGGCTCTCCTAGGAGTTCTTTGCTCGACAATTTTAGAAACATTACTGATTATCTTGATAATCCTAGAGAGATTAGACCTGTCGGCACTACGGAAGTAGATGGAAAAGAAATACCTAACATAGATACGGCTTTTGATAGACATAAAAAAGTTCTTACTAGCCTACTAAAAAATATGCTGACGCTTGTGGGTTCTTACGAGGACGAAGGAGACTTAGAAGACCGAATCAATGCGCTACAAGAATTGTTAGGCGAAGGTGAATTAGGACTTATTGAAGACTTAATGGTTAAAAAGGATACAATGAATACCACTAATAAAATGACAAAGGCCATAAAATACAAAGGCAGTTTGGCTAGTTTTGTCAAAAAAACATTGTTGGAAAAGAATGAAAACGCTGTGCGAAGAAATAACAAAGAAATTAGAAAGAGGCTAGAAACTATTCTTGGAAAGGAGGTTACAGTAATTGACTCTAGAGTTAGATTTTTGGAACAAATGAAAACTAATGCAAATAAAATAAAAGGTTTCGATGTTAGGGATAACAGGTTTGTCGATTACGAAGCGGGAAAAAAGAAATTAGGGGAGGCTGGTGGAGATTCCCTTAACTATTATACTCCTTTGTTTAAAGGATATACTGTTTTGATGAAAAACGGAGAAAGGATGAATCAAGAGTTAAACAAGAGAGTTGATAGTAGAACTCTATTTGAATACATTTTAGATTATGCTGGAGAAAAGGGGTCCTCTGCTCTTAGAACTAGGACACAGAAGAAAAGAAAGGCATTGGGTAAATTATCTAGGGCTGAAATAGTAAGGCTAAGAAATAAAGTTTCCGAGAAAATAAAGGAAAGTCCATTGATTAAAAAATATGGATTTGACAAACTACAAAATCTACTGCTTTCCGACTATAGTGTGATAGAAGAGGCCGTTGACGAAATGAAAACTAGGGGTATTACTAGTGTAGAAAGCATGGAAAGGATGAGTGTAGATTTTACCAGTCCGGAAGATATTGTTGATTATTTGATTGGAAAAATTGATTCTACTTATTTCCCAAATCTTCCCCCTACATTTTATCCAATGTCCGAGGGACAAAATAGAAGAATAACTATTTTGATAACTAGAAATATATTGAAAATTATGACAAAGTTAGGAATAGAGAGCAACTTTTCCGAAGAAGAAAGAGCAACAATTCTACAAAGATTAGAACAAAATGAGGAGGAAGAATAATGTGGGAAAGAATACTAAAACAATCCGATATGATAGAAAAAGAAAACAGTCCAATTTTGGACTCACTAGATGAAAAGAAGAGAAAGCGATTGAAGAAGACTCTACAATCGGCAGAACCAACTGAATACTTTGGTCAAGATTTCACTCGAATGGGTGAACTCATTGACATGTTAAGAGAGTTAGACTTGGTTAAATCCGATGATAAGATGAAAAAGAAGTTCGACGGCATTGACGAAAGGAACATTGATATGGTGGCCCTATCTAGCAAACTTCGTAAGGAGTACGAAGTCTTGTATCGTCAACTACGAGAAGTCGTATATCCAAAGAGAAAGGGGGACTTGAGAGATGAGTGAAAATAATGAAGACATGCTGATTATTCTAAAGGAATTAGTCGGTAGAATTAAGACTCTAGAACAAGCAGTCTACAACAAAGATAACCTGCTTATGAAGTCGGGCTTTGTTGTTGTCGATGGCCCTACTCCATCCATGTCAAATCAATCTGTACCGGATGCTGATGCTATCCATAAGATGAGTTGGAATGACATTGAAAAGTTCGTAAATGGGAGGAACTGATATGCCGGAAAAAATGACAAAAGAGGAAGCACAAATTAGTCGAGCAATTAGATTGGTCCGTAAAGCAAAGGAAGTTCTTCAAGAAGAAGGTAGAGAAACTCTACCATTGGAAATAGAAGACCCCGATGTTAAGACTAAGAAGCCAAAGGCAGAAAAAGACGATACTAAGATTGAGAATGATACAGGTACTCATTCCGGATATGGTCTTGCTGGAGATATTAACGACGCTTGAGTGATTCGATGGCGACCACTGGCCTAATGTTCGAGAAGGATAAGGCTCCTTTATCTAACGAAATTTTATCTCTCTTCGAGGAAACTAGAGTCGCTTATCTATCTGCAAAATCCGACCCCAAAGAGTATGGAGGTCGGTGGAGAAATATACTTGAGAAGATTAAAGAATCGTATGATAGCCTTAGTCCTCTTGGTAAAGAACTCAAAGAATATTTAGATGAGCGTCACCTTGAGGCTGATGATACAGGCAGTCCTACAAGTGGCTCTGCTAAAATCGTCTATGATTCTGTTAAGCAAATGAGATTCGACTCCGAGAATGTCAACGACCCATTCTCTAAGAAAATGAAAGGTAATGTACTAGAATCTCTACTATCGAATGTAGATGTTTTTATGAAGTTCATTCACTATGCTATTAGAAATGGTGATGATGCCTTATCTTCTAAACTCTATAATGAATTAGAATATCAAGGTGACGAGATAACTGATGGTTTGGAAGGACTAGACTTGGCATTAGATGATGTTCCTCTTTTTGTTATTGAACACTACGGCGATGATAAAGATAGTAAGAAGGTGAATTTTAAATTCAAGAATGCGCTAAAGGAACTCAAGAAGGTATTTTTATCCGGACACTCCGAAGAGGACTGGAGTAAATTAGTTGGAGTAGAATTAAAGAAATCAATGAGTGCTATGATGGCTCAAGAATTAAAATTCAAAGAAAGAATGGAAAACCCTACTATGAGAGTAGAAGAAAAACCCGATGTGACTCAAAATGTAGCAGTAGTTGAAATGGATGCTGATGTTTCGGGAGATTGTTGCGAGCAGTTAAAACAGGACTACATAGAACTCAAACGAGAAATGTTTGAATCGTTTATTGCTCATCATGGTTCTTGGGAAAAATTTACACAGGAAACTGGCCGCAGGTATGAAGATACTCCGGAAAATGAATTAAAAGAATTAACGGAATACTTTAACTCACTTGACTGTGAGGCATTGTATGAATTTATTAGTGACATATTTAGCGAGAATACTAGACCCAAAGAACAAGAAATTCTTGATAGATACGAAAGTTGTAATTCCTTTGGTTCGGACTTTTCGGATAAATACGCTATGCTTAAATCTAAAAAGTCCGAGGAAGAGAAGGCCATCTCCAACTTCCTAACTCCCAACAAACCAATGTATCGTATATTCGATATTGAAGATATGAATGAATTGATGGGATTCTCCGGAGATTATGTCGTACAAGAAAAGTACGATGGAATGAGAATACAAATTCATAAGATTGATGATAAAGTTGAAATCTTTTCATTTAACGGTAAGGACATTACTGAAAAATGTACTGAACAAGTAGCAGAAATGAAAAAGAAATCTTATGGCGACTGCATTCTAGATGCAGAACTAATTCTATTCGATGGTGATAAAGCCCTACATAGAGCAGATACAGTTGCCCATGTATTCAAAAATAAATACCCCGAAGCAAAACTAAGAGCGCATGTTTTTGACATAATGCGACACGAAGAAAAGAACTTGATGGATGATGAATTACAGATTAGGATTAACATTCTATTCAATAATTACTCGGCAAAGTCTTCCGATGCCATCGCATTCCCTTCTAAGAAAGATACTAGAATCGCAGATTCTTTGAAAGACATAGAAGAATATGCTAAGGAAATAATGGAGATGCCTACTGCGGAAGGAGTTGTTATCAAAGACTTAACTTCTACTTATTTCGTAGGAACTAAGAAAAATCCTAAGTGGATTAAGTGGAAGAAATTTGTAGATTTAGATATGCTAGTTCTAGATAAGAAGTCTACTAAGTCAGGTCTATTCTCTTATTCTTTAGGGGCTGGCCCAGTTCTAGAAGAAGGAAAACACATTGTAGAAATGAATAACAAACTCTACATGAATGTAGGTAAGGCACTAAATACCAAGATAGATGTTAAGGTTGGAGAAGTTATTAGAGTCAAGGTAGATGAAGTAAAAGAATCGGATGGTAGATTTACTCTCTATTCTGCTAAGGTAATCGAAGTTCCAGAGGCCGCTACTCCCGATAAGATTGTGACTTTAGAACTACTATCTAAGGATACTAAGCCGTCTTTGAAGTACAAAGTAGAAGCACTAAAAAAAGGAATAACAATTACTGATAACATACATGGTAGTGCTACTTTAATCGCTAAGAGCATGGATGGATTTACAATTTACGGATTTAATGAAAATAATCTAATGTCGAAGAACGCTATTGCAGACTTAGATATGTGGAAACAAGAAGCAGAGATGGCTCTAAAAACCATTCAAGGAAAATTAAGAGCGTCTATTAAGCAGTTTGTAAAAGGAAAGGGCAAGCCACAGACCATAGGAGACTTGCATAATTTTTTGGCTAGTAATCATGCAGGGGATTATGAATCAGTTCTAGAAAGCGATAAGAATAGGCTTGGTTCTTGGATACAAGCCTCGGAAGGAATGTCATATAGTGATGGTAAGATTTCTGTTGACGATAGTGAAATTCAAAAAGAGTCGGAAAAGGCTGAATTTAAAGTCTATTCTAGAAAGGATGGAAACTTGGACTTCATTGTAAATTACAAAGGAGAGAACTTATCTTGGTATATTGACCTAGACTCCGACGATGATATATTCTCTTTGTTTGGAAAGGCCAATAAATTCCCTGCTCAAATCTCTACAAATGTTTCAAAGGAGAAATTGATTGACCTTGGAGATGTAGAAATCGGAGTACAAAGACACGGATACCACGAATATATTCTAAATGGAAATAAGTTTGAAACTAAGATTCACTTTAGAGTAGTTCCTGTAGAAGGCAAGGATATGTGGTTAGCGTGGACAGGATATGAACAGAAGCCTGTTGATAAGGACACTGATGAAGGTATTTGGAATATTTATGAAGACAAGTTTAAGGACTTAAAATACACAAAACAACCGAACTAGTTAAATAGTGTATTTACAACAAGACGGCTTGAGCATCATGTCTATGATTATGTCTGCAATGGAGGAGAATGATTTCTCCATCTTGAAGGCATCGAATGATGATTTAATGATTGGCGGCTATGCTTCTATCGAAATGGTAGATAAGCAAAACGACTTAATCACTCTAAAGGCCCTAAATGAGGCAGTTAAGAAATTCATGGGACATAATAAGTTCCGCAATGTAATGACTAACCACTCCAATGTTCAAGTTGGAGAAGTAGTTGAATCTCATAGAGATAGCAATGGAAAACTATGGAAGACCCAAGTAGATGATGTTGGGTTCTTCGTAGTAATTAAATTAAGAGATGATATTGAAAAAGCAAAGGAAATAAACCGAGGAATTCGCAAAGGGTCGTTGAGGTCTTTTAGCATAGGTGGGCAAGCACTACAAAAAGTGAAGAAACACCATGATGATTTAGGGGAGTATAGTGAGATAAGCAAACTAGAACTTCACGAAGTCACAATATGCGAAAAAGGTATCAACCCCGAAGCGAGGTTCGATATATTAAAGGAGGACAAAACAATGAACAAATTAGAAAAAGCATTGGCTGAACTAGATACTCTTCTAGAAGAAGTTAATACTCTACGAAAAGAAGAAGAAGAACCGTCAATGGAGCGAGGCGCACCTCACCCATTGGACGAGAAGATGGAAGATGAAATGATGGATACCGAGTCTATGGAATACATGGATGAAGCAAAGAAGGCCACTACTCTCGACGGAAACGATGAGACTAACCTTGGCGGTGCTGGAGAATACATTGAAGATGCCGGAGAACAAGCAAAGAAAGAAGGAATGGTTTCAAAGAACTTCACTAATGATGAGTTTAGAACCCTTAACCTAAGTTCAGCAAACATCGAGAAGGCTTACGAGCAATACCGAGCAGAACAACTTGAAAAGATGGGACTCGAAACTCTAGAAGAAACCTTCGCTAAGAGATTCGCTAAGGAAGAAAGCCACCGAGCAGAAATGGTCGCTAAGGCAGAATACGATGCACAATCGGAAATCGCACGACTTAACGCAGAGTTCTCCGAACTCCGTAAGTCACTTACAGAAGAAAAGAACACGATTCGCAAGGCTACAGAAGCCGCAACAACAACTAAGGTTTTCTCAACAGAAGAGATTGCTGACATGAGTTGGAGCGACATTCACAAAGCCGTTGGCGGAAATATTTGAGGTGAATTAAATGGGATACATTAACACAATTAGAGACTTAGAAGCGGCGACATACGGACTACCTGCCTTTGGTGGAAACTCTGTATTGAAACAAGCAGGTGCAGTTCAAGGACTACACACTGCACACGATATTGCAGACGCTGGCGCAAGCGGCTTGACTGGTATCGGTACTACAACTGGATACTACAACCAACTTTACGGACAGAAAGTTTGGTCAATGCTAAACCGAGAAGTAAATGCTCTCGCTATGCTATCAAAGCGACCTTACACTTCTTCCGGTTGGAGAATTCTTAAGAGCCGACCATTTGGTGGTTCCGGTTCTACTCTAGCAGTTGATATTACAGGTGACGGTTCATCAGCAAACGGTATTGGTGGAGATAACCCACACGCTGACGAAATTGGTGGTGTTCCAGAAAACGCAGGACTTTCTACTGCGGCTGACGGACTTGGCTCTATGGCCCCAACTTACGCTCAACTCTTTATGAGTCCTAAAACCATTGCACATCAGTTCGATATTTCCGAACTAGCAATGGAAATGGCTCAAATTGATGATGGACTCGGTGATATTCGGGCTATTATCCGTGAAGATATGGGTAAAGCACACGCAGAAGCACAGAACAAGATGCTCCTTATGCCTCTACAAGTTTATGGTGAAGTTTCCGCTCTAGCAAACATTGAGCGAAACTACACTTCCTTGATGAAGGTTGTTTCAAGCCGAGCAGAACTTCTAGCGGCTGACGGTGGAGTTCTTATGACCGATACAATGAATGATGCTACAAACAATCTTGCTCAAATCTATGGCGATGAGCGATTTACTGCGGCTTCTTTCCTTGATGCAGAAATAGACTTCAACAGTTCTTACGCCGCATCTTCGGTTCGACCACTAACTCTTACTTTGCTTAACAACATGATTCGTAATCTACGAATTGCTGGCGGTTCTCCAAAGGTTATCTTGACTGGATACGATACTATCCAAGCAATTGCAGACCTACTACAGTCCCAAGAGCGATTCATGGACCGAAAGGAAATCGTTCCTACTCATAATGGTGTTCGTGGTATTAGGGGTGCAGAAGTTGGTTTCCGTGTGGCAACCTACTACGACATTCCATTGATTCCTGTTAAGGACATGGCTTCAACCCTAAACGCTTCCGATAGTGGAATTAGCGACTTGTTGTTCTTGGATACTGACCATCTATGGCTCTCTGTTCTTAAGCCGACTCAATACTTTGAAGACGGTGTTTCTAACGGAAACCCATTCGGTGTGGGACGACTCGGCAACCAAGCACTTTACCGAACTATTGGTGAAGTTGGTTGCTCTTTCTTCAAGGGACAAGGCAAGATTACCAATGTGGCTTGAGGTGATAAAGTGACAAACGCTGTTACTTTAATCGCTGACCATAAAGGTATAGCAAAGCCATTCGTTGTGGGACACCAATATGTTTCACTAGCGAGTGTTGCTGTTTCGTCTTACCGAACAGGCTCCCCTGCTACTGCCGCTAGTCAAACTATTACTGCGGCTGATGCTGACCCTGATACACTAACAAGAGGTGCTGGTAGTTATCTTACTGATGGCTTTGCCGCAGGTGACTATGTGACTATTCTCGGCTCTGCTTCGGCAAACAACTCACAAGTCTTTGAGATTGCTACGCTAACTGCAACCGTTCTAACAACATCGGGACCAACTGCTCTTTCCGCTAACACCGGCAATGCAGATGAACAAGTTCTCCATGTTGGTGAAAAACTATTGGCGGCTGACTTCGGTTTGGCATCCTTCACACAAGTTGAGATTTCTAACCCATCTTTGTTGGATGCTCACTGGATTGTTGGTGACATTAGTTCGGATGGTACATACTGCTACCTTTACTGCTTCACTCTTGGTTCGGCGGCTAACACTGCCGGAGTTAAGGCTCTAGCAGACGACTTGGGAACTCTACGAGTTCGTGCAACAGGACTTCTTTGAGGTGTTTGTTTGGCAACCATCCGTTTAAGCGAGTCTTGTAAGGTTCCAACCTTGAGACTACGAAACGGGGTAGAGGGTTTTATGGAAGTGACGAAGGCTGAGACTATTACAATCTCGGCCTTCGTTGCTTCACATTACATTGGGGGTAAGAACTGCGTAGTTCAATTTACTTCCGAGGATAGAGAGGAAATCGAAAAATTACCTAACCGTGAAAAAGAAATCCTATCTAAATACCTTAGAGTCCCCAAAGAAACATTGGCTAATACCTTAGCCCCACTTCCTCCAAAAACAACAGTTCCGGAGAAATTGAAGGCTACTGCAAAGAAGGCTACCCGAAAGTCTACTAAGAAACCTGCCGCTAAAAAGGCAACTACTAAGAAGACTACTACCAAGGCAGAACCCACTACAGAAGAAGAGTGATTACACAACCTTCATTAAGAGGGGCTAATTACCAACATCTAAGAAGTGATGTTATGGCAGATACATGCAGAAGCAGTGGAGTCCTTGGGGCAAGCGCAATAATTTCTAAGACGCAGTGCAGATTGAAAAGCATTCACGCTAACATTGTTATTGCTAGCAATGCGGCAGTGACCGTTAAAGTGTTTGATGGACAAGATAATAGCGGTACAGAAATTGCTAGAATTCACAATACGACCACAGGACAGTATAATCTAGAATATGATATGCACGGTGTATTATGCACTAGCGGTATATTTTTGGAAATAGCAGAAGCCGGTTCTTCCACTGCACACATTTCAGTGGAATTTAATTGAGGTGGTTAATTGCCAGCATTGAATCACGACACTCGATTGATTATGACTATCCTATTCGTAGGTACAGTTAGTGGAGCGAATGTTTTCTTCTACGCTAAATTCGGTTTGAACTTTCCATATACCATTCTAATGCACGGCGTATTGTTTGGACTCATTACAGTAGGGTCCGTTATGGTAATGAAGGCACTATTTGACTTGGCTCTTAATGACAAAATTGAGATGTGGCTTTTGGACAGAAGGATTACTGCTTATTGGCAAAGAATCGCTAAAGATGAACAACAAAGAAAGAAGATGCAAGATTCTTTGAAGACATTTCAAAACGAAAATCAAACTAATAGAATACCCCAAATTTCTCCGCAATATGAAACTGAGGGAGTTTCAGCCGATTTCTTAGCCACCCTGCAATGAGGTGGTTGAATGGTTCTTGGCGACATAATGGGTTTCAGTGACTCCGACTATGCTTATAATCAACAAAGAGCGCATTCTGCTGATTTGTTTTTTATTAAAATGAGAGCATGGTTTTGGGGCGGTTGTTCTACTTTATTTTTTTTCTTGGTAGGTAATATAATAGGTGTCGTTTTCGACATTAGTATTATGGGTTGGCTCATAGATAAGACAGTAAGTTTTTGGGATTATTTATGGCATTGAGGTATTCAAATGTCTGTTCTAGCCGGTTTTGCTGTAGTTTGTATTGAAGCAACAGTGGCATTTTACAAGAGAATTCACGCTATCCAATTTGGAGTCTACGGGGCTACAATGGTAGGTAAGACTACTTTACATCATCAACTTAGAACGAGAGGCGAAGTACCGGAAATTAGAGATAGAACTGTAGGTAGGCAAAGGGCTTCTAGAAAAACAATTAAGATGGACGGAGATACCCACACTGTTAAGACCGCAGATATGGGTGGGGAAGCAATTTATTGGAAGCAGTGGATTGACGATATACGAAGTAGAAATGTCAAATATGTCATTTTTGTAGTAGACCATAGACATTTAGATTCTGCCGCTAATTTAGACCATCAACTTGCATGGAAGTTTTTAGTTGATGCTATTTGTAGTCAAACTTGGCCCAATGGTAAAAAGAAAAAGAATACCGATTACCCCCTAGCCGTTGGTATTTGGGCTAACAAGTATGACATTTGGGGAGATAAATACAAGGAAGATGTGGATATTTCTAAGCATTCAATCTTCGCTCCATTTAAATATGGGATGCAACAGTTAAACGATAAGGGAATACCAACTTACAAGTATATTATTTCCGCTAAATCTCAGCCGGAAATGGTCTACAAGGGCGTTATTACAATGATAAAGGATTACTGATATTATGTGGAAGGATATTTTAAAAGTGGACAGATTCACTAATGAAGGGGGATATAAAGGGGTCTATGATAAACAAACTGATGAGGTTTTAATCAACTTAGATAATTTTAATACAGTAGCAAGAGGCTATGACGATATGGAAAGAGTTGTTGAGTTTGCTAATGTAGTGACGCATGAATTATCCCACAGAGAATATGCAAAAGAATTAGGCAATAGCATGGATACAGTTCTTAAGGAATTGGACTCTATAGTTAAACAGTATGCAGAAGGTAATGCAACATTAGATTCTATTGGTGAAAAACTTAAAATTTTCTATAACTATGCTATTATCAATGAGTCATTTGCATTTGGAAGCGGAAAGGACTACGAAAGATTGAGTCATTTAGATGGAACAAAAAGTTCAGTTAGGTCTGTAATGTCTCAGGTTAATAATCACATTAGAAAACTAGTAGGTAAAAAAGACAGGCAGTTGGAAAAAATGTTGTCTAGGCTTTATGATGAAACCATGAGAGCAATTAGAAAGGTAAGAGATGGTAGCGCATAGAGGCGACAGAAACCTATACAAAGAAAAGAAAACGAGGAATAATTATGTTTCAACAGCCCAACCTAATCGCCAACAATCCTAGTCTTGCTAGTTCGTTCTTGCCTCCTCTAATGAGCGCAAGAGCCGCAGGTCCGGTTTCCGAATATTCTTTCGTACAAATTAAACCAAAGAAGATGCTGAAAGAGATTACCAAAGTACTCAATGCAGAAAAAAAGAAATTCTTATTCATCAAGTACGGCTGGAAATTTAATCTAAAAGACCGTTGTGTTGTCTGTGGTGTCCACCATGTTTGGGATAACGGAGATTACATGAGGCCACCTATTCCCCTAAGCCATGTGACTAAAGGTAGGCCGATGCGAGGTACTTACTGTCCCAAACACGCTACACATCACAGACAACTGGAAATGCTACAACAACAGATACTAGCAGATGAGCATGGTCTTGATTTCAAAGCGTTTATTCCAAAGCCTAGAATGCCCCAAGTTTTATCTAAGGGACCACTTACCACACTATCAAAGGCCGATGTTATTTCTCTAGCGGCGATTGGTTGGGCGATAAGTCCACCCAAAACCGAAGGAGAAGAAAAACCCATTGAAGAATTAAACAGACTCTCCTTAGAAATACGATTGGCAAGCGAAAGAATGGGCGAAATTATAAAAAAAGGTGAACAATGATGGGCGTTTTTGGAACAAGCAATACAGCAGTTATGGGCGCAGTACAAGCGCAGAATGATACTCAATTTAAGACGGTCAATAATCTTCTGTCTTTACAAGAGAACCATGTGGAAGAGTTCTTTCAATATCATGGTGAACAGTTCTTATCTAGTTTGGAGCAGTTGATGGAAGATGTAATTGATAGGAGCGTTAGTAAGATGCTCACTAAATTAGAGTTCTATCAAGATTCTACTACTGGAAACATGAAGGTTAGTAGTGATAGTCTAAGAGAATACGAACAGATTACTCAAGAAAATATTGACTTGGATATGAACGCTATCTTAAATTCTGCCATCAATTCGGAAATTATCAATCAAAGAAAAATGGCTAAACAACAATACCTAGAATCACAAGGATTTAGTGGAGCATCTAATCCCGCACAAGGTATGCCTCAACAACCAATTCAACAAGGAACATATGGAGCAACAGGGCTAGCAATGAACAACGGAAGCGGCTACCCTATTCCTCCTAGTGGACAAGACAACTATGGTAGGCCATATTGGATTGACCCAAGCACAGGACAAATGAGTTATGAGCCTCCACAAAGCGGATTACACCTAGCCCAAAAAGCACAGAAATTAGCGGCTTGGGGCAAGTGGCTAATGTGAAGGTGATTTACATTGGTCAATTTCAAACTAAATCGTACAACGACTTACAACTTAGATAAGGATACCTTAGAAAAGGATATTGTAGAATATATTTTTGATGAACACTTATCGAGCGAATCTAAAATTTTAGACGATTTAGATTCGCTCGATGGAACAGAAGAAAACTTTCAAGAATTTGTTGATAAATTACAAGCAATAGTAGTTCCTTTAGAACAAAGAACTATTGCTAGTATTGTCAATGATGAATCGTATAATTTGAAAAACAAATTGAAAGACGAATACAGTGGGGGAGGGGGAGACAAAACTCCAATAATTCCTAGCCTACTTAATTATTCAATAAAGGATTTAGATGCTCCTAATTTACTGAAAAGAGTTTCCGGCTTTGGTTCTTTTTCCGAGTTTAGAAAGCCTACTAGTGAAGATATAGACGAGGCAAACATTGCGGCGGAACTATCGCCATTATTTAATCTAGATGAATTATCTGCATTACAAGATAAAGTCTATGTGCGCCTAGGTAAAGTTCTTTTAGATGCAGTAGACGCTGGATTAGAAGAGGCTAAAGGTAAATTCACAGAAGAGAAATTCTTCAAGGGAGAACAATTCACTTTAGAAATAGACTTAGATGAAAAAGCGCAAGTGCTTAGAGAGCAAGGTATTGCAGAAGTTGTTAGACTTGAAACTGATACAGAAAAAGTAAAGGCCATTGCTAGTTTAGAAGGCAAGGATGAATTAGACAAAGCCGCTAGTGAATTATTTTCTGCTGGAATTAAGTCTATGAAAAATACTGCTGGTGAAACCTTTTCAAGTTTGGATTTGGATGCAGGAGTTCTTGCTAAAATTATCCTTCTCACATTACCATCTGTTTTAGATTTAGACATTTCTAATAATTTGAAATTGACATTGGATTTTAAAAGTAAGGGTGCAAGAAAATTGACCGAAGAAAAATCTCACGATTTCATAACAGAAGGAGTGAAGAGATTAGTAAAGCATGTTAAATCTACTGAGCCTAGAAGGGCTGTAGCCCAATTGAAAAAGAATATTCTTAGTACATTCAAAGAACTATCTCTAGTCAATAAAAAGAGGGAAGATGGTCTTCTATACGATGAAGATTTAAAGGAAGCAAAAAGATTGTATAAAAAACTAAACTCTTATGATACTGAATGGAAAGACCAACAACGGATTCCAGAGGCTGAAATACTAGCCGAGAAAACTGAAACTAAATTAGTTAAAATAGAGAAGTTTATGACTGCTGGATTTACTGATGCCATTAGTAGAGATGTTTTAGGAGCAAAGAATGAAGTTATTATTGAAATAACCCATGAATATACTGAATTAAAATTCACACAAATGGCTAATCTAAAAGTAAAAGGTCAAGGGGATGAAAGAGTAGGGAGCGCGACCCCTACAGAAAGACCACTAAAAATGAAAGAATCGGAAAGCGAAGAAGAATACGCTGAAAGAATGGCAAGTTATGGCTTGCCTCATCTTCGCTTAATAGGGGATGATTTAGCCGCACAACAAATATTTGTCTCGGATTTCATAAGCGAAATACTAGGAAACTTTGATGATTTAGAAGAAGAACTTGCCGAATTAAAAGAGAAGGTGATATAATGCCAGTTGCATCCTCCCCCAGTGACTATACCTCGATTAACCCAAACTATGCTACAGGGCAAGGATTCTATACAGATATTGGAGCAGTATCGGATTTACTACAGGTGACTCCATTTACTTCCGGTACTAATCCATCTGCCGCACAAGTCGGCTCAATCATTAAGAGAATAGAAGGAATGGTTGATGAGAAAATTAACCGTTCTTATCGACCTATCATTTGGAAGAATGAGTTCAAGGATTTTGAATTTACTCGCCATCCAATAATGTCTTATTATGGAGGCTATGTAGGATTTATACAACTGCAACAGATGAAGATTAGAAAGATTGTAAGTCTAAGAGTTTGGGAAGGAAACGCCTATCGAGAATTGGCTTCTGCTCAAGCCTCGATTACTCTCCTAGAAAACTTTAGAGATATTCATTCTCTTATTTTCCAACTACCTAATAGTGGGGTTTCTTTTGAACTGTTAGCAGAAAACGATGTTTCCGCTTTAGCAAACGATGAGTTTTGTACTACCTTCGGAATAAAGACTACCAATAATGAAATTGTTGATTTGATTAACGAAAAGTTTCCATCGAACACCTCCCAATTTACAGGAGCAACTGCTTCAAAGGAACTATCATCTAGTAATCTCAATGTTTCCGATTTTTTCTTCTCGCAGAAAGACGACCAAGACGGTACTAAAGTCTTAATTTCATCTTTATTATCCGGTGATGATGGAGCAGGTTGCACACTAAAGGCTACTATTCAACAGTCCTGTACTACTAGTAATACTAGCACTAGTTTAACTGTAGCCGATTCTAGTAAATTAGCAGTAGATATGGAAGTCACAGGAACTAATATTCCTTCTTCTACTACTATTTCTTCTATTGATACTTCAACTACTGTCACTCTTTCTAAAGCCGCTACGGGTTCTGCATCAAGCACACTAACCTTTACCACTACCAATGAAATCCCCACAGTTTGTTCTCTTGTAGCCTTTACTGACAAAGAAGATATGAAGCGTTTGGGCGACTTTTGGATGATGAGCGATGATGGAAGAATCTTCTTTTTGAAGAAGTATCCTTATCATAATAAGAACTCAATCATTGTTTCTTATGTTGCTGGTGATGGAAGAGTACCTTCTACAGTTCACGAAGCCACTACCAAATTAGTAGCGGCAGAAATTCTACGACATGACGACCAAACAATAATGATTGCTGAAACCGGAGCAAACATATCAGCGAAGGAAAAGTACGATTTACTTCGTGCAGAAGGCTTGGCTCTTATTGATGGTAAGAAAGACTTAGTGTATATGTTGGATTGATTGGTATGTGGAAAAACATATTAAAAAATAACAGTGGTGGTAAAACTCACATTCCTTATCACACTAAAGTAGAATTTATGAATGGTTTGTATCGGGAACTTTATGATACAATAGAAAGAAAGGAAGGACTTGAGGGTTTTGAGTTCAACAATGGAATGATTTATTTTCCTAATTACATATTGAGTTTTAACCCAAATGTTGGTCGTCATAATGACGACTTTATACCAAAACCATTTGAAGAAATACAAATAATATTAGATGTAGATTGGTATGATTTGTGGTATAGAGGGTTTGAAGACGAAATAAATGAAATTGCTGATGGTTTTGGCGAAGAATACAGATTAAAAGCAGAAGACCAAGGCGTTCATCCTGTTTATGAATACAATGCAGGTTCTCACAATAATGAAGCCGGTGGTACAATTAGTGTGTTTTCAAAAACCTCTAATTCATTCATTGAGTCTTTAATTAAAAACATTCATAAAAAAATAGAAAGTAAATTTGACGGAAGGGATTGATATGTTGAAGATTACTGAAACTCTAAACTCTTTGATAGATAAACACAAAGAGCGTCAATTAGAAATGGAAAGAGTTTCTACTATTCTAGGAATTGACATTTCTTTCTCGGATGAAGAATTGGCTAGGTTCATTGAAGAAGATTTAGAAAAGGCAATCTCTCAATCAATAATGGAGGAAATGGTCTATGGATGAAGTCACTCTAATTCTAGATTTATTGGATAACAATTGGTCTTCTTCTGCCACTACCCTAAACCAAGCCGGTACTATTCCAGTAGCATTGCCTAAGCCAAACCTAGTCGATGTTAGAACTTTAGAGAAGGGGCAGGGTGCTAGGTATGACCTTTCTAGCAAAGATGTAATTGTAGTTTTTGAGGATGGCAACACCATAGAATATCCTACGGTTCTTTATGATGTTCGCAACGAATCCTATACCTTCACACTACACCTTCGTTGTATTCACGATGAGAGAGCCGTTGGTACTTCGCTCACAGGTTCGGGAGGAGCATACACAACAGGCAGTACCAACATGACCCTTACTTCAACTTCGGGTATCGCAGTAGGCATGGAGGTCACAGGTACAGGAATTCCAGATGGTACAACAGTATCTAGTATCACGAATAGCACTACTCTTGTTCTATCGGCTACACCAACTAAGGCAAGAACTGGACAGTCTATTAAGTTCAATTCAAGAGATTCTAATTACGGAAGAGATAGGTTAAGGTCTTTATACTTGATACTTCGTCATGCACTTGAGAGCAAACGACGGGGTTATACTGCAAGCGATGGTTCACACTTTAGTTTATTAGAAGTTGGAAATCGAAGCGAAGCAAATGACAGAAAGAAACGACTCTTTGGATATAAAGTGACATTAACGGCAAAGAGATACGCACAGACAATCCCCTAGTAAGTTTGTAAAAGGGAGAGGGATTTTATGACGAACAATAATATATTTTTAGGAAGCGGTGCATCGGTGACATTTGTTCCCGAAGTTGATTTATACATTGAATCTAACAGTAATACAATTGATAATAGCGTGACGGGATATAGCACTGTCACTATTGATACTAATTTTACTGGAAACTTTTCCTTAGTCATTGACTTGTATGTTGGTTGTATCATCGAATACTACGACAATGCGGCCCTAACTTCTCGGCATAGAATCACTTCCAATACAGCCACCACTATTACCTTCGCAACACAAATTCAAGGAACCATTGATGCTACCAACGATTTCTTTAGAATCAAGAGATATGGCGCACCTTGTCCAGCCCCTAAATCTTCCAGTGGTTCTGCGGCTAGACTAAATGCTGATAATTGGCTTGGCATTATTGATTCTCTTACCTTCCCCGATAATGAAATAGAAACTAAGCAGACTAATTTAATGGTTGGTGGTTCTAGAAACTACACCTATCAATACAAAGGAATTGAAACTGCTGGTTCTGCTGATATAGGAGTTATGGCTAATCACGGCGCATGGTTGTACTATTTCTTTGGAAAGATTACAGATATTCACGAAGGTTTGGATGCTAGTGGAAGCACCGTCACCTATGCGGCAGATGCGGCAGGTTCTCCCGCTCACTACATAGCAACAACTACCAATACTCACATTATTGAAGTGACTCCCGAACATACTGGACCTTTCTATTATCGAACCTTAACCGAAGGAGGAACTACCAAAATTATCGTCCCTCCTGTTGTTAGAGGACATGACTCGGAAAGTGACATGAAGAGAATTACTGCACCTGCTGAACATACAGATGGTTCAATCATTAACGCAATTACTTACACCTTTGGAGAACAAGATGGAGAAGATTTACCCTCCTTCGCCTTAGAACAGTCCTTCTCCAAACTGCCTTCTACGAACACATATAGAACCAATAACGCTAACGCAGATGAAGATTTGAACTTCGTTAGAATTGCTAGAGGAAACCGAGTCAATACTCTAACTCTTACTGCTAATGAAAACGAAGAACTCAAGATGAGTATGAATTTAATGTGTAGAAATGTTCATTCTCTAGCCAAAACTGAATTGTATGAGGCAAGAAGAGGAGTGACAGATGAAACACAATTCATCAATTATTCTTCTACTGATTCTTTCCGAGAACCATTCTTTTTCTCGGATGGTACAATCAATATGTTTGGACAAGAACTATTGAAGATTACTAACTTTACTTTAACAATGAATAACACGCTCACAGATAAGAGATTTATTGGCGTTGGAAGTCGTAAAGTAAAGGATGCTATTCCAGCACAAAGAACTTACGAAATGACCTTTAGTGCTATGGTCACTGACGATAAACTCTACAATGAATTACTAAATACTAGCGAAACAACAGGAAGCAACATTACCCTAAGTTTCACTAAAGGAAACGGCGAGGCAATTAACTTGGCGTTTGACAATTATTTCCTAACGACTAACTCTTGGCCTATGCCGGAAGACAAAGGGCCTGTGGTCGTAGAAGGTACAATTATGGCTAGAAGCATAGGAACTTGTACTGCTAAAACTCACTGGATTCTACAGGGGTGATTTTTTGGTTGATATATTAACCAAAGAAGAAAAACTTGCTAAGATGCAAGCCCTACACTTGCTTAAGAATGCACCGAAAAAAAGAGGTCGCCCTAAGAAAGTAGTAGAAGAAGAGTAATATTCCACCAACACCGTTTGTTTGTTTGTTGGTTTTGAAGGTGGAGAAAACTATGGAAAATACCGTAAAAGATAAGAGTGTGCTATTTGCACTACAAGAAGAGAAGTGTCACGAATTAAGAGTGTCACCGGAAAGCGACGAATACCTTAAGGTTTGGATTAGAGAACCTACATGGCTAGAAGTAGAACAAGCCATGACTTCTCTAATGAACATTGATGCCAAGACGCAAAGTTTTGACATCGACCTAAATGGAATGTACCGCTACCTAGTAGAGAAGTTTGTTGTTCGCACAGAACCAAGTCTATCTACTCTAGAACTAATTAGACTCACGCCGTATATCGGCTCACAATTGAAAGAAGTGCTACCTAACCCAATGGAAGCACTAGGCGAGGATTCAGCAAAAAACGAAGAGTGAGAGATGCCCTTAACGGTAGGAGTAAAGACCCTGCTATGGCATCTCTCTTAATCACCTATACATTGTCTAGCGCATTATCAATAAGTCCCTTAGAAGTGATGCAAATGCCAGCAAGTATGGTGATGGACTTTTTGTATATCCACAGGAATGTAGAAGAACTTAAAGCCGAAGCCATGAACAAGGAAATGAATAAGGCGAAGTGATAACATGGCTGAATTAAATTTGGAAAAAATCAACAACAACATGTATGGTTTAGTCCAAATTCAAAAAGAAATGCTTACTATTCTAAGAGCATCTAGTACTGCTATGAAAGCACAAAGCAAAGCAATGGAAACTTTGGGGGAATCTGCTAAAGAAACCACTAAACAAGTAGGTGAAGTAGAAACAATACTTACTAGATTTATTGGTACTGGGGAAAAAGGATTTTTAAGAAGAACCACTGGAGGTGCGGGTTTCTTCCATAAAATGATGTACGGAGTCCCCGGCTATTTCATCTTTAAAAATCGTATGGACGGATTACTATCCGGAATTGATAAGTTTGTTTTGAAGCCTTTAGCGGGAGGGAATAGAGATGGTTTTATGGCTAAGGTTCTCTATGGAGTTGGAGGTTCTTTTAGGAAATCTAAAAGCCAAATAGAGGCTTTGGGTTCTTTAGTCACAAAGGGAATGCCGAAGTTTCAAGGCCCTGCTCCTAGAGGTGGATTTAGAAACCCCAATACGGGTAGGTTTGAATCTAGGCCAAAATTAAACTTAATGACTTGGATTACTACATCAAAATTAGGAGTATTTATTTCTAAAAGTATGAGTGAATTGAAAAAACAAGGAAAATGGAATAGATTTAAACAGAAACTTTCCGCCAAAGGAAAGTCCTTTTTTAAATTCATAAAAAGTGGAGCATTATTTTTTGCTAGTGCTTTATTGGTTATGGCTAAATTAGGTGTAGCAGTTTTAGGAGGTTTAATAGTTCTATTTTTCATAGTCAAGGCTTTGAAGCGGTTAGGAGTAAGTGCTAGTTTCTTTGAAGAATGGGGAAGGAACATTTTAGAATTCATAAAACAAGGAATTTCAATGGTAGGGGCTGGTGTAGGTAAAATGGCGGAAGGAATAGGGGAAATATATTCTGCTATATTTGGTGATGGTGATATTAACGATTTACTAGGGGGATTCTTTAAGACCGCAGAAGGACTTTTGGAAGTCTTTGGAGGACTAATTCTTATTATTTTATCTCCTTTATTGGCTTTAATACAAACTACATTAGAGGCGATTTATGATAAAATGGTACAGAATGCCGAACAAATATACATGGGCTTTGCTAAATTACTGATGATAATTGGTCTTATAGCGGCTGGAGTTGCCTTCATATTAGTTTCATTTGGGGCAATAGGAGTATTAGTGGCGGCGGCTCCATACCTAATCGTGGCTGGTATAATAGGAGCAATTGGAATACTAGTAGCGGCAATTAATCCATTCGCTAATGGTGGTGTGACTAAGAGCGGCCTCTCCTTAGTTGGAGAAAGAGGGCCGGAACTAGTAAGACTACCAAAGGGAAGTCGAGTACATTCTAATCAAGAATCTAGAAGAATGATGAGCAGTGGAGGAAATAATATCACTGTCAATATCAACGGAAGAGTAGGGTCTTCCGATAGTGAATTAAGAATCATAGCACAGAAGGTTGGTAAAATGATTAACAAGGAAATCAACAGAACGACTTCCTCTAGAAGTTTGGGAGCATGATAATATGAGCGCACTAGACCATGTAGTATTCTTGAAATTTGGGGCCTATTCGACTGCTGACTTATCTATCAATACCATTCCATTGAAAGTCACTAGTATGAGCATCAGCACTAACAAGACCATTCCTTCCGTTGAAGTACCTCTATCGGGGGCATTATCCGGAGAATCAATAACAGCCGCACTAGACTTAGGTATGGCTTCTAAGAGTGTAAGCCTACAAGGTTTCATTACAGAACAGGCTATCAATAAAAAGTGGAGTGAAAGTGACGCACCCACAGGAGCAAAAACATACACACCTATTGAGATAGCACAGATGATTCATTCCAGCGTAGACTCAACAGGAATACAAACATATCAGTCGATTAACGAATTAGTTTTTCTTTATGATTCTAAGGTAGGTAATGATGGAAACTCTAGAACTGCTGTTTCTATTCCATTTACTTATGCTTCTAGAGGCGATGAAGGGAAATTGGATAACTATGGTACTAGAGATGATTTGAAAAGTGACTTTCCAACTTCAAGTACTTCCGAAGGAATGAAAGGATTCATTAGAAGTTTTGAAACCACAATAGACTCGGAAACTATTGATGTGAGTTTTAATTTGCAGTTTGAAATCGCAGAAGTGTTCCCAAGTGGAAAGGTTGCTACCAAGTTAGCCGACGCTCTTTCTTGAGGTGAAATTATGTATCGAGTATTAACAGGAAAGCAACGAAGTTTAGTCTTCCCTGTAATGTGTAATGGTCATGTCAAAATAGACTATTATGATAATATTGCGATAGGAGCAGATGCTAGCGTAGGAAGTAGTGATGATGTAATCTACGGTCCTTGGTCTTTAGACGACGCTTTTACTATCGAGGCTACTGTGACACCCTATGACATAAATGGATTCGGAAGGCATAGTGTAGGTAGTTTAACAGGCGTTGCTACTGATTCGGGAAAGGTAATGCCAGCAGTAGATAACGATGTGACTCAAACAGATTATATCTCTCATTATTATTTGGCTGAGACTGCAAAACATACACATGAGATGAGAATATTTCATAGTAGTAAAGCACAACTTTCTTTGATAAATACCACTTCACATAATGAAAATCAACCAGCAGAATACAAGATTAAATTTTCTGTCACACTAGGAACTACTACTCAAAACCTAGAAACTTCTGCGTTGATTTTGCCTTCTATCGGAATAAATTGGCCCCTCATAAGTCACACTTCGGGAGGTTCTTATGGTAGCGGTATTTTAGATTCAAAGGGGAAATACACTCATGTTTTTGCTAAAACAACAAAATCAAGTGGGAATAGTGGAACTACTTTGACCTTTCTTTCTACTGCAAATAATATACTACATGAAGACCAAGAACTATTCATAAAGAATGGATTTGGTTTTACTTCCATAGGAAAGGTTGCCGCCACTCCATCGTCTTCTTCCGGAGATTCCTTTGCAGTGACTTTGGATACTTCTCAATCTACTGCATTAAATTCAACAGACCTTTTTATCAAAGCACCAATGAATCCATCTTATGTTGATGGGTTATTTCACATAGCCGCTACTTATGATTCGGCTAGTAAAGTAATGGCAATTTATTTTAATAATAGTGAAGTAGCAAGTGCCACTCATTCTGGAAGTGGGACTTTTGCTATGGATAAAGAAGATTTATTTTTAGGTGCTAATGGTAGTGGGGCCACTGGTCAAAATAGTGCAACTACCAATAAACAATTCATGGGAGAGTTTCACGAATTTGCCATGAGTAGAGGGGCTAGAAATAAATTCAATGTCAATAATTTAACCCCTAGATTTGCAGATACCGTACTTTATTTTAGATTCGAGGAGATAGACCAATGACAGCAGTTTATGTGATGCGTAAAGGCACTACAATAAATCCCACTGTAGTCGCTACTCTAGCAAACGCAGGGAACAATGTCAATTTCGATTGTCCTACGAATCCCATTATCCATGACACGGCTACTTGCACTGATACTCATAGAATGTTCACTTACATTTCTACTGATGATTCTAATAATGACACCTTTATTCAGCAATTACAAGGTTCGGATTCTGCCGGTACTCAATATTCTAATTTAGAAAATACTGAGGGGTATAAGATAAAGTGCTATGATAGTATTTCGGGAGAAGGCATCCGCCTAAATTCTACTGCTAGTGACCACAACTACTATGTCTTGATAAACTCGGATAATGGATTAACTCATCACTTTGCTAGAATTACACAATTTACTACTGACGATGTTTCGGGAGATAGTTTTGAATTTGAGCCAAGACTAGGTTCTTCTATTACTAAGAATACTAAATTCATGGTGTTCAAGGGAGATGATGAAGATGAATCTACTATTGTAGCAGTAAGTAGTGGTATTCTTGCTACAGAGATTACTGCTGGTAGCACTACCTACAGAATGAATAAATCATTGCTATGCTCTAAACCCCTATTTTACTTCCACAATTCTAGACTAGATAAGAAGAATCAACTTGACCACAATAAAAAATATTATGTCAAATATGCTTCTTCTCAAATGAGCAGTGCTACCATTAATTCATTTACAACAAATACATTTATCACTTCTCAAGATTATGGATTCTTGGTTAAAGACTATAGCAAGTTTAACATTAAAACTACACTTGTTGATAATCTAAAAACACTAGACGACCCTACCAATACTAACAGTTATAATAGCACCAAACAGACTTCCAATGAAGGATTGACATTAGCGAATAATGACTTTACAGATTACGATGAATCGTTTTACAATGCTAGGCGTGACGACGACAATGTGAAATCCGCTCTCAATCTAGTTGGCCCATATCGGTATCTTCACTACGGTTATTCTCCCGAAACAGCCAACGAAGCCCCTATGGTTCTTAGCACCAATTTGAAAGAATCGTATGGACGAAGGGGGGGTTATGCGGAGTCAAAAATCGTAGACACCTCCCGAATCATGTCCTCAAAGGTAGGGGAGTTTGAGGCTTTTAGAGTTCGACAACAACAGCATAGAGGTGAGTTCTTTGAGTGGTTCCCGCTCAAGGCTACAGTGAAAGCAAATGTCACAGGAAATGAATACACATTTACTACAGAAGAAGGATATGATTTAGCGAATTTGTTATCAGCAAATGATGAAGTTATGGTAGGGTCTAGAGTAGTTAGATTGGCCTCTAGTAGTCCGATAGATTCTTTCAATACTAGTGCATTTACACAAGACATTACTTTCACTTCTAGTTCTAGATTAGATACAGAAAGTTCCTTTTCTACATCTTCCTATACATTAAGTGCAGGGGATAGATTATACCGTAGGGCATTTAGTTCATCTAAGAACAATCTACTTACCACCTTTCCTTTCGTGGAAGGTAGAGAAAGCCAACTAAGAATAGTTTTCTTGGATAAGAACTATGCCGGACTAGAAGCAACCGTGACAGGCTCAAGTAAAGACCAAAAATATTTGACCCTATCTTTTACTAATGCCGAGGTTAGAAAATCTTCTACAGCATTTACATCTTTAGAATATATTTCCGGACAATATATCATTGAAGTAGAGAGATTCAACGGAGAAATAGAACAAATAGAAATAGACAAAAATATGGGTATGAGTACCATGACTATTTCCGGTAGAGATAATTATTCAAAACTAATTTCTCCAATAGTAAATCGTAATTCTAATTTCTCCGAAGATGTAATTTATTCAACTATGAGTCCACACAATAAGTTAGAACTTGTCGGTGTTTTGGATAGTGGGAATGATTTGAATTTCAATAGTAAGACCTTTGATTTAACATCGTCGATAACAGTTAATTCTTTAGCAAATACAAAACTCTTCGTGAAATATACTAATGGAGTTGTAGCATATATAGGAGAAGGGGCCTCTAACACCACTACTAGAATTACTCTCAAAAACTTACCATTAACAGAAGCATACGGGACTTCCACGCATAATGAAGTACAATTGTGGAAAGAAATAGAAACAAATTACATTCTAAACAAAGCCCTATCTTCTAACAATAAACTACCCACTTTTGCTACTAGCCTAGGAGGAAACAGTGACAAGGGACTGCTTTTCAGCAGTGGCGAAAAACTAGACGGTACTTTATTGAGTGGAAGTACTACTTCTAGAACTTCCGGAGTTGATAGCAATGCGGTTGGATTTCATATACAACACCCCACTTCTATAGGAAAAGAAGAAGCATTCCAAGCCAAACTAAGCGATGGAGGTACAAATTATGAAACCTTTGAAACAGTCAATACCTTGATTGATTTTACTGTCTTGAATACTTCTACTGTAGATGGAAAGACCACCATAGAATTAGCCCCTTATCTTCCTGTCACTTTAGGAAGAGTAGACCACAACGATTACGATACTTATGATGTGACATTAACTACAATAGGTACTACTACAGGAAGCGATGGTGGTTTCGATATTGATGGTAAAAAATACTTAGACATTACCCCATCTAACACTTCTACTATTAAAGCGGTAGCAGATGTAGGATTGCCTATTTATTTGAGTTCTATATTTGTAGGATATTGCACTCAAGTAGTATGCTATAATACAGTCTCAAGCGGGGCAGATACTTGGAGAGTTTTCTTGGATAGGCCAGTGAACAATTTCAGTTCCGGAGAAACTATTTCCACATTAGGGTTCACAACTGCTGTAAATAATCAGTATTCCGGAAAAAATACTCATAATTTGTACCTAGTAAATGGAGAGCATTTACATGGAGGTAAGATGGTGACGCTATTGAATTCCCTATATGGAGTAGAAGCGGGAGTCGCCTACGGTGCTGATGATATGCAGAAGCCAACCTATTACAATTACATTAGGCCAACTACAGCACTATCTCACGAATTGGTCGGAACCTATATTGAAAAATATGGGGTTCCACTTTACAAAATAAACCACATTGAGAAAGGAATTTTCAATAGAAAAACTCAAGCAATCGCCAGCGACTATCACACTACTGATGCTAGCCCAACAGAAAAAGAAGAGGTCGGTAGGGCTTCCGATGCTAATTACTATGACGGTAGTAGTTCTGTTCAATATTATGCCTCGGCTTACAAAATGAATCAAGGAAGAAGTTCTACCGCTTTAGAAAAGATACCTAGTAGATTTAGAGAAACTTCTCATTTGCATTTGCCGGTTGAAGAAAGAGGATACTTCCCCGCTAGCGGTTCACTGTTTTGGGATTATATCATACACGAAGCAAGTCACACTAGAGATAAAGTTCTAACTTCTCACGACCCTACATTAGGTGGCAGGGTCAAATCTAATTTCTACATTAAAGATTTCTTAGAACAACTAGACCCAAAGACTGCTAGACTCTTCTTATTTGCGACTTCGGACTTATTACCATATAGTAGTTTAAGAGATGATAGTTTGTTCTACTCTAATAGAGATTTGAAAAACTTTAGTCTATATTTGTTGAACAAACCGACAGAAGATACTACTTCCGATAAACACTCCAAGTATGGGGGTGCTGGAAAGGCAAAGAAATACTTAGACAGTGATTATGATACTGCGGCCATTCTAGAATACGATGTAGAAGACATTACCAAAATGACCACTTTTGGTTTAATGAGATTAACCGAGGTATTGTTTGACTCGAATATGAATCAAATAAATCCGGAACATCTACCGGACAAAAAGAAAACAATGAGAGTTTTTAATTATCACTATTATGAATTTACAGATTTAGGAACGACTTTTGGTTTTAGAGATTCCGACGATGCTATACTCACTACTTCAGATGTAAGTTCGTCCCTAAGTGCAAATGACATTATTTGTGATAGCGATGGAAACATGATTGGGGAAGTTTCTAGTGTTTCGACCACTACAATAACGCTAAAGAATTTGTATCATGGAGATTCTACTAGAAAGATAGTAAAGACAACTAGTTCGGGAGGAATTGCTACAGGTAATTTATTCAAGGCAGTTAAACACCAAGCCGCATTTAGTGGACACGGTGATGCACAGAATGTCAACAAACTAGATGGTTCTATACAACCCCTAGTTGCTTTATTTCACGGTGGAAATTATTCTAGTGATGCTTTCACGGATGAAGCGGGTCAAGCATTCAATGTAGGAAGTACAAGTGCTGGACACGAAAGCCACTTGGCTTTGCCTATGGTAATCACCAACATTACCTTTGATTCGGAACAACACAATGGACACTCTAGTCTTCTTCTTAAGCAATATAATGACCTAAAATTACACACCGATTCTCCCGCTACAGCCGCCTCTTTCTTGAAGAGTGGATTGGTGGGTATGGTCCTTGATAGATTTGATATTTCCGGAGGGGATACCCTGTCCAGTGCTGGTACAGTAATGCCTCCAATTAACAATTCACATCTAAGAGAGTACAGTGCTACAGGCAAGAACTTTACAATTATCAATTACGGTATGGCTACTAGACCCAACCGATTTGCTACTACTAAATTAGATAATAATGGAGGTGGTCTTGCCGCATCTTCCGATGTTACTACGGATGCAGAAGGAATATATTTAGGATTTAAATTAAGGGTAAAATTACCTGCCAAGGAATCAACAAATCCTAGGGGGCCTTCCGGAACAACCCATTACAAATATATTCTAAACTCTAGCACCTATCCATATTTAGATTATGTGAAAGACTTAACAGGTTGTTATTTGGCCTCCGAAGCAGGTACAGAATACGCAACAGGAACAGCAGTAGCGCAACCTGCTATTGACGCAGATACTCAACAACATAGCATGCAGAATGTTTCTCCTACCTTTTTAGGATATGTCGTTTCCCATGAAATAGATAGTGGAAATAGCACTAAAAGACACATTTTGATACTAGACCAACAATTGACTGCGGGATATTACAGAGTTATGCAACCCAATGAAACCTGTACTTATGAATACACACCTAGCAGAATTAAGTTGAATACTCTATCCTCGGAATATACTAAGATGCCATATAAAGATGAAACTTATTCGGCTACCCAAGACTATCACATAAGGGTGGAGTCTTCTCACGATAGGTCGCTAAATGGTTCTTTTGAAAATGTAGGCCACAATGAGGGAGTGTTATCTATGTATTGCACTGTAGATTTGGATGGAAAAATTGCATCTGGCACTACAGAACATATCGTGTCTAGAAGTCCACTATTGGCCCTATACCAATTCGCTGATATGACAACTAAGAAGGCAGAAATACCTTCAACATTATGCGTCAGCGATGGTAATACTACCTTCAAAACTTCAACTGAAATAGATTGGCTAGGAACAGGAGATGGCGAAACCATAGGAAGAGGACTTACTATTACCTTTGGAGAACACAAGTTGACTAAGGGTGTAGTTTCAGTATCGGATACGATTACTATTACTACGAATAAGAACTTAAAAGGAAAACCTATTCGTGCTGTTATAGGTTCGGGAGTCACTATTGGAGAAGAAACAGAAACCCTCATCAATAATCTCTTTGAAGAGAATGACATAGAATTCACTACTGGTTATACCGACGACTACCCACTAGTTGTAGCACCTAATCTAAAGGGAGTAGACTTATTCTCTGCAATCAACTACTTAATTGAAAAGAAGAATAAACAATTGATTTATGATAATGACAAATTCTCAATTAAGGACCAAAAGGATTCAGCCTTTTCACCAAAGATAAAAATTACTGATATGAATAATGATTTACAAATCATCAACTTTAGCCAATCCGATGTTCTCTTTGACTTTTACAATGAAGTAAGAGTCTATTCTAAGGATAAGATTGCTATTAGGAAGAACGGCACTAGTATTAGTAAGAGAGGAAGAAAGGTACTAGAAGTCAACGACGATAGTTTGTCTACTCAAGAAGAGGTAGATAGTAGAGCATATAATCTATTAAAATTACATTCTAGTTCTAACAAGAAGGTTTCCTTAGAACTAGGACATAGGAGTTTAGGGCAAATAAGGCCCTCGGATATTATTGAACTCGAACTATTACAAGAAGGTATTACTTCTTCTAAATATGTCATTTTAGAAATGGAACATACTCAAATAGGTACTATCAAATTAGAACTTGGTAAATTCACTAAGGGCTTAACTGATAGGTTTGCTGAAATCTTGAAAAATAATAAAAAGATAGAGGCAAATGCAAGAAGTGAGGCTTTCAACAATGTCCGTACTTCTAGGGACTATTTTGGAAAAATAGGCATCACTGAAAGAAAGTTAATCGTCAAGAAGAGAGCCAACGCAAGCGCAAACTCTTTCAATCTTGGGTTTGAGCAGACTCTAGGCTTCGCCCTAAATTTGGGCCTATCAACAGGTGGAAATACGCTTACGACTATATTGGAGGAAGAATTTTGATAGTAGATTCCGTTAGAGAAAGTCTTGCCTTACATTTGAAAACTGTATTTACAAAGGCTAGGGTGGGGGTGGGTGGCAACGCTACTGACCCATCAGCAACTAATTTAGATGTACCTATTTACAGTATTTCTGCTTCTTCTTCTACTAGCGAAGGAAATGTCATAGATTTCAAATTCACTCTTTTGGGTTCTTCTGTCGCAGGGTACACAATAAGAGAAATAGGTATTTTTAATAAAGCATATGACAATGTGGCGGAAACTTCGATAGCAGAATACACTGAAATGCTATCTAGGATTACATTCGATGGAATAGGGCCATTTGCCTCCGGAGAAGAAATTGATTTTTACATTACCATAGAGGTTGAGTGATATGACAGACAGCAGAAATATAGGACAGTACAGTAGATTCCATTCCAATCCAGCAGGTAGCGGGTTAGTTGATGGTGTAGATTTTCCCCACAGTGGGTTGCTTAAGGCACTATCAGTAGGGTTGCAGAACAGTTATGCTATTCTAAATGGAACTACAGCAGACGCAACTAAGAACTTTAGTATCGTACAAACAAACTCCAGTGGAAATACGCAATTCGTAGTGAGGGCGGGTACAGTCATTAGAGATGGAAAACTAATGCCAGAAATCGCTACTGCTACTTTCACTCAAGGAACTCCTTCTACCTTCGATGAACCTGCCTCCGGAAACGCATACTTCGTCTTAGTGGTGACTAGTGACTCTACAAATGTATTGGCCATTAGAGGAGATAAGGCCGATACTGATGTAGTGCCACAACTAACTGCGGGTGATATTCCTGTTGCTATAATCAAATTAGATGCAAGCGGAACTGTAGATGGTAGGTCTATCCAGTATTTGACTACGGCTAAGAGTGAAAATTCAGTGAGTATTGGTTATGATGCTGGAAGTACTACCTACACAGAAACAAGTGCTATTACTGGAACAAGTGCGGGTTTATTTATTTCAGGTATAGGTGACCATACAAGTTCATTAGCAAGTGACGATAAAGTCATTATTCAAGATACTAGTGCTTCCAATGTAATTAAATCAGTCACAGCCGCTTCTATTGCCGCATTAGCCCCACAGGGAGATATTACATCTGTTGTGGCTGGTAGTGCTTTGACAGGTGGAGGAACAACAGGAGATGTTACACTAAATGTTGGCGTTGATGATTCTACTATTGAAATTAATTCGAATGCTTTAAGATTAAAGGATGGTGGAGTGACAGTTGGAAAGATGGCCGCTAATTCTGTCGATTCCGACCAATATGTAGACGGTTCTGTTGACAATATACATTTGGCAACAGGAATAGATGCAGTTAAAATTGCTGATGGTACGGTTACAAGTGAAGAATTTCAAAGAATAAATACGCTTACTTCAAACGCACAAACACAATTAGACACTAAATTACAAGTGGGACAGTTTAGTATGTGGATTCCAGCAGAAGCAATAAGCCCCCAATCAGTAAATCCTTGTGGTAGTTTAACAACAACTGCTAACGCTAACGCTACTCAACCGGATTTTAGAACCTTAGCATTCGACGCAGGTACTGATGAATTTGCTCAGTTTTCAATTGCTATGCCAAAAATGTGGAACGAAGGCACAGTTTTATTTACTTTCTATTGGACACATGCTGGTAGTGCAGGTAATGATGTAATTTGGACTATTGCTGGAACTTCTGTTTCTAATGATGAAGCCATAGGTGGGGTTATTTTTGGAACTGCTGTTAATTATCAAGATACAGCACTAACCGCTAAGGATTTACATATTATCAGTAGCGATACTGCTCTCACTATTGCAGGTTCTCCGGCGGCAGGAGATGTTTGCTTTTTCCAAATATCAAGAGATGCTAATAATGGTAATGATGATTTCGCTAGTGATGCTTTGCTTATGGGCGTTAAAATGACATATACTGTTGATGGATTAAATGATGCGTGATTAAGATGTGGATAAGTAGAGTATCGGGAATGGGGTCTTATGCGAATAGGACTACCCCTGTAAATGCTAATCTTTATAATTTGGCTTCTGTAAAATCCATTCACCAGACTAACTCTAATGATGGCGTTGGAATAAATTTTAATGCTGGTGCGGCTGATTCGGCTTGGATGACAGGTGTTCAAGTAATAGGGACTGACATGTATATTTCAAATAGAGGAAATAACAACAGTTTTGATAGCACTAATGTTTTTATTACGAAAATAGCAATAAGTTCTACCGGAAGTGGAAATGCGGTTGCCCAAAATGCCGCAGGTTTAGGGCTAAACAGTTGTGATGGATTTGGACTTAATGATGATGCCACCAAGATTATACTTGCTGATTTTCATGGGAATCAAATAAGAAGTGGAACGATGGATGTTAATTTAGCCATAACTCTCAATGGTAGTGCTTTAAGTGCGGGGGGTGGAGTAAGATTTGCTCGATGGAATAATGACGGTTCTAAGTATTATTTTGGATATGGTGTATCGGGTGGAAACAGTATAATTAAACAATATACTGCTGGAACTAACTACATAGTGGCTTCCGGTG